>Ga0307511_10000685_pt1 | contig 36180 bp, 42 predicted proteins | sample 13_EM_MG_FD_200266 | JGI IMG/M metagenome (GOLD analysis project Ga0307511, IMG submission 200266) | Populus trichocarpa ectomycorrhiza microbial communities from riparian zone in the Pacific Northwest, United States - 13_EM | ecosystem: Host-associated > Plants > Roots > Unclassified | place... | reverse complement strand
AACGTCAAACTCACCGAGCAAATTCGGGTTATCAGGGAAGAACTCAGCGAGGACAGGTAGAACCCATCCTCTCTTCCTCATAATAGGTTTCACCAAGGAAGCGATCCTCTGAAGTAGCTTCAGGGCGTCGTCCGCTCTATGTCGGTCCTTCAGGTGAGTGAAAGACTTAACGTATACGTCCGTCATGGTATTCTACGAGAGGCCGAGGTATCAGGCCCAGGGGGTAGACTGGGATGTGGTTCGAGGGAGAGATGTGGTTGGGCGGCGAATGATTATAGATCGCGCTCAGGAGTCTGATATAGGTTCCGCACGTCGTGGCTGCGCCGACGCGTCAGCTTCTGCACCTTAGTCATACACGTCCAAGACCCTTCGAGACAATTCGGGACCGACTTGGTCGCAGTCTCTCCAAGGCCTAAAGCCTGAAGGGCATCGTGCGATGGTCAGCGTTCACGGAGAGCTTCGTAAATCGCTTCGTCGTTACCGAGCAAACCAGGGAAGTAGAACACGAGATGATGGATCATGAGAAAAAGAGTTAATTCCTTCGTCCCTAGGAGTCCAACTGGAGAAATCAAGGACCCTTTCCTCCCAAGGTAATAATAATGGGACATAGCAACGCCTTCCACGGCGTGGTCATAGTCCGAAAGTGATTCGTTGAAGATCGTGAGAACGACATGTCAGTACCGAATTTACAATAGATAGTCGGCCCAATCGCTGGCATCCACCAACGTCAAAATCGATCAACAAGTTGGATACTGAGGGGACAACTCACGTCAACGACGCCTCATTCTGTCGGGGGTCCGAGATCGAGGTGGTTCCACAACAATAGTAGGAATTTCAGGCGCGTTCTGGAACGTCGAACGCTGAGTCCTGCCGCGTGGATTATCTTGTGGACCATTGATAACAGGGGTGACCAAAGATGTCAATTTCAGAGGCGGTGGTCGTTTGAGTGCCCCCCTCTTGCCGTGTTGAGAACTTCCGTCAGAGTACTCGCTTTCGCCGGAGCCGACATCTGATCCGGCAGATTTCTGACTCCCGGTAGAGTCCCTACGGTTAAATGAGACATTGCGTTGCCGTGGAGGCTCCTTGGTGATTAACACCAAAGGCTCCGAGTTGAGTGCGAACGGTCTCAGAGGTGTCCTCTGTTCCATTGGAGTCTGTCCCTGGTTAGAGCGGGAAAGTTGACCATGGTCGGCTTTCCCCTCAGGGTGATCATCACCGCGTTCGAGATCCCTCTTGGCACGGCGTTTGCGGCAGCAGCAGACCAAGAGCAATGCGAGAAGGATCAAAATAAATACACCACCTCCGAGTGTGCCGCCGATGATGTACTTCTTCTCGTTCGATAAACCCGATCTACACCAAAACGTGAGCTCCTTCCGCCAAGGAGGACTTTCTGTAAATACTCACAACAAGGCTCCATCCTGCGCCGATGACGCAGTAGGGGCAGTTTGTAGCGTGCCAGTGGACAAGGTGAGAGTGTTCGAGATCGGCGGGTCGGAGATCGTCTGGGTGGTCGTGGGCTGTGGGTCACTAGAGTGGGAAGGAGGGGGGGAAGTACCCGACGATCAGCGTCTGATCTGTCGAGTGAATAAAACAAAGATTCACTTTGACACTGTTGATGGTATATTTCCACCTTCCGACTGAAGGAGCGACGGCGGGACGTCCCCCAGCACACCCGGATCAGACGAATCAGAATCTGAAGTTGGACCCCCGTCCCCAGGATTAGAACTGGATAGCCGATTCCTGCAAAATGGTAGACAGGGTTTACGCCTGCATTTAGCATATATACATCATGGATTATTCAGGGCTTACTGGCTGGTAGGTCCTTGGTCCGAGTCGGGGATGGATTCTGGAGGTGGAGTGTCCTGGCCGGGGGCGTCGGTTGTGGTCAGTTGCGGATCGCTGAGATCCGGTGAGGGATCCGGAATGACCGTCGGCTGGGCAGTAACATCCGTCGTCGTAGGCACATCAGGAGAAGATGCGGGGGTCGTCGGGGTGGAATTGGGGTCACCGTCCGTGGCGGGGTCACCATCAGCCTGGGGCACGTCTCTGGGCGCCAGATCGTTCAAGTTCACCGAGATCTTGTCCGTGTCCGAAATTGGTGAAACTGTTAAAGGCCAATCAACCTCAGCACCCACACACCCACAACCTAATTCTGGTCTGTGATCTCAGAAGGAGAAAACGCTACTCACCATTAGGTAATGACTGGTGTCTGGGCTTGAGCTCCCGACCAGCAGGGTCTTGCCTCGTGATGAATAAAGAGACCATAATAAAGGTAACTTAAAGTAGAGGAATGAACGAAGTTGAGACCAGCTGCTGGAGGGGTGGAGACGAAGGGGACTTCCAGGTCACCGAACCCCGGCAGCTGCCCACCCCGTCGCATTTTAAGGCAGCGGCACGGGGAGATCCGACTTCCCACCATTACCGTCTGAAACAGCGACGGACGCGTACTTGGTGGTGGTGGTGATGCACTGCCGGGCGTCTTCACGTGGTACTCGCTGAGGGTTGTCAACATCTCTCGCTACAGTAAGCGGAAGTGTGAATTTTGGAAACGTATCATGATGGGATGTGATCGAAAACAAAGACAAATAATGCAAAGCGACGGAAGACAGTGGTACAGAGAATACCAGGGAAAGCAGCAAACGGAAAGCTTGGACTAGTGAAGATGGGAAGATCGGCAGGCGAAAAGGGGTCAACGACGACAAGAGCTATTGCTACACCTTCGTGGCGTGAAAGACTCGAAAACACCTCACCAACGTGCAATCATTGGTATCCGATGTGATCGATGTCGAAGGTTTCTTGCTTTTTGCCGACTTGTTTGAGATGGATGACCGGATGGAGGCGTATCCCGAATCATACGAGTCCGACGAACCCCGAGGAGTGATAAAGATCCCTTGTCCATACCCTTTACGCTCTCCACCCAGGTCATTCCAGTCGTCGTCAGGGAGATCCAACATGCTCTGGTAAAAGCTGAGAACAAAACATGGTGAACAGGGAGTTTGGAATGCAGAGAAATTGGGAGGCTCACCATTCATACTCCCACAGCATATGATTGATTTCATCTAATTCCTCACCCCCTGCACCCGGACCGACGATGGAATCGATCAACGACGCTCTGCAACTCAGGACTCTATGCATAGTCCCGCACGCGGCCATCCGAACTTCCGACGTGTTTAAGCGACACAACCCGTGTGGATAGAAGATAAGGAACGGTCCACTGATCTTCTCTCCCACCGGCGTGCTGCCAAGGATTCTTTGAGCCTTCTCCGCAGTATCTGAAGGTACAAACTGGCTGGTGTCCTTTTTGCCCCGAAACGCTTGGAACAGGTTTCCGCCACGCCGCATCTCATCAGTTTCGACGATCTTGAAGTCCGGTGACGGTAGTTCTATCCTGAAGTGCTTCTTGTCGTTCGCCCCGAAGACGATCTCCATCGCCTTATCTACCGTCCTGTGTGGCGTCGCTGACATCCCGTATTTCTCGACGAGCATCTCCATGAAATATCGATCGATACGATGCAGGTTGTCTTCCTGTGCCCAGCTTTCGGTAGATGTAAGAGACGAGCAGTCTTCTAACTCCGGGTCCTGGTGTTCTTTAGGAGAAAAACCCCGGATCATTTCATCGTCGACTACTTCGATGGCCCCTCCGGTCCTTAGGATTCGACGGACCTCGGTCAAGACGATGGGCCACTCTGACTTGGGAATGGAGGTCCCCAGGCAAGACATTCGAACAAAGTCCACCGATTCGGTTTTGATGGTCGGCAATCCGTTCAAGCTTGGAATCACAACGCATGGATTAACTTTCTGTGAACAGCGGTCACGGAACTAACACTTACAAATTCCCCTGCACAAACTCGACGTTGCTTGGGATCTGAACGTCTGGGCTGGGACAGATACAATCCACTCCGATGATCTTTGCATTTGGCCAGAAACGTGCTGCGGTCGTTATCCACCGCAGTTGAGGACCACAACCCAGATCAAGGACGGTTGTCACTGCGCTCTTGTTCTGGAATTTGTAGAAACAGGGAGTTCCAGGTTCGCAGACGTACTCCAGGAGTCGTGTAGTCAGTGCGTCACTATCCACGAGTGAGTGGACTATTCAACGCGTCAAGCACAACTGATGACTCACCACTGGAGACTCGTAGGATCGTATGCTTGCATGTAGGGCACTGACGGGCCCAAACGGTGAAGAGGGTCACCCCGCCGTCGACGAAACTGCTCCTCGTAGGAAGTGGTGGCTGTTTCCCAGCTGCTTAGTGGTTGTTGGTCGGGAGACGCGGGAGTTTTCCCGTCTAGTTTCAGCGGTTTTGGAGCCTTTGATCGGAAGGAGTTCTTCCGTTGCCCTGACGAGCCGGAAGGTTTCGGCATGGACTTGGGGGTGGACCGGAGCGAAGAGGTGGAGGAGGTGTCGAATGAACTCAGGCCCGCTCTCGATGACATACGGAGCAACTTGGCCGAAGCCGATGTTGGGGTTGATGGCCGCGGTGTCGGAGAATGCTGCTCAGAGTCTTCGTGGGAGGTAACCCGAACCGTCGAAGTCCTCCGCCGTGGCATTTGGATGGGAGCGCTTATGACCAGTGGCTCCTTCCTCTTCTCCTTTCCGAACCTGGACATGGACGTTGATTGTAGGAGGCGGGTGAAAGACTCTTTGCGTTTGCTCATCTCGATCGGCGGGTGGTGGCACTAGAGCCGATCGGCGCTATGATCTAGGAACAGAGAGGTAAAGAGGTGAATGGCGGGACAGCGGGGAAAACCGTACTCAAGGTGAGCAGTGGTGAAGCGGGGGCGGGAAAATCCCTCACCGATAGATCTACAGCCATCTTATATGCGTCTTATCGAAGATGACCCATGGCCTGCGCAAACACTCCATGTGAATCAATTGTCAGCGGGAGAACCATGCTTGGTTTGTGATATTCCCGTTTGTCTCCATCCTCCACGACCGTATAAACGAACGGGCCGTGGCTTTTCGGTTTGCTTCGTCCGCTCTGCTTCGCTTACGGGTTGCAACCCCACGACAAGCGATGTGTACGGGAGATTGGAGAGCATGTGCCCCCCGAGTTTTGCGCTCCATCAATTGTCAGAAAAGATCAATCTTCTTTCCGGAACCAAAGATAAACCGCGAACGCCAGTGTAAGCGTGATCCCGTCATGTCTAGAACCGTTCCCGGACAAAACGGTGTGTGGGTAAGGGTTACTCGCGCCGTGGGGCTGCCCGTGCCCGAGATGCGACCCCCGGCAAACTCTGCGTTACTAATTAGATCTTCGAACGTCCAGATCAAATTTTCCACGTGCACGTGATCAGTACTTAGCCGTGTAGGGGGGTCCGTGCAGACCCAGGCTTACGACAAATCACAACGGCATACCCTGAGGTGATTGCCCCGGCGGAGACTGTGTGTGAATGGGTACAGTTGGGCGAGGCGTCCCCTCCTCCGGTCCGGCCGGCATGGGCACGGGGAGTAATTTCCTGGAGGAACGGAGACAAACGTTCGGTTAGAGTTCGCCAATGCTCGATGATTTTCGCGGTCTAGCTGGAAACGAGTTATACGTACCCCCCCCTCCTCTTGGTCAATAGATTTACGCTTTCAGATTATGCGATGATTGACGTTTTCAATTTCATTTCTCGTAAACCCTATAAACACAGAGTGGATGAGTTTCCATTGATTCGTGCAGCTTTGGCCGTTTACCGTTGTGGGTTACCACAAATAGGGAAAGCACGGAACCGGTAGTGTGAGCCCTGAAAAGCTGTGACCAATTCCCTGCGCCGCAGCCGTGGGGCGGCCATGGAATGGACGTAAATCTATGCTGCCTGCCTAGATTTACGTCCCGCCCAGGGTTACTCGTCGCGCTTCGACTGTTAGGTGGTTTCGGGCGACCGTGCGCGTGGGCTACGGGTCGGGTCGGTGGCATACCGCAGATAATGGTTTCACAAAGGGCTCTGGGAAATAGGAACTCAAGTAAACGGCGAGTTGGTGGTTGCAACAGAGTCAATCCCGGGGGGTGACGTCATAGCGATCTGGGCAAGCGCCTCTCACAAGAGTTATCGCCAAACGCTGAAGATTGAATGCCAAGCGCTACCAAGGCTGCCACATTTGGGGATACAATGAGGAAGTGTCGCGCAGGTGGGAGACCTTGCAAGCACTGCCCTATGCACTTATACGGGGATCATATCTGACCTCGGTGATACTGGCTCCCGGGACAGTCCGTTGAACTGCCGGAGCGGGAACCGATCGCCGCAAAGTCGTACTACGTGCTACCGTGGACAAGGAAATGCACGCCTCCGGTTATGCCTGTCAGAAGGCTACGAAGGTAAGGGGCCTGTCGCGGGTCTTCGACATCTGGATTGGACATTGGCCTTCGGGATATCGAGGACAGGAAACATGGTGTGTCAATCCACTAACTACGCGGCGGAAAGGCTAGGGATAAGTTATAGGGATGGACAGGCGATACCGCAAACTACATGAAATCCCCAGAACTCAGGCCAGCCGCAGACCTTTCGCTCTGCCCCCCTGGGTCTCGGTATCGACAACGAAGGGCGTGGTCGGGAGGGAGCGTTCCAAGAGTATGGGACAGAACAAAGTGGGGACGTAAATTGGGCCGAAGCGATACGAATAAATCTAGGATACAAAGTGGTCAGATACACATCGTGATAAATAGACTCATACGGACACTCACTCATACACACCACCGGATTCAACGCGGCACTTATCCCCACGCCCACTTATTCCGGGTCAGCCTCCTGCATCTTGACCCAGACCCCACCATTCGCATAGGCCGTGATCTCAGACTTGACCCAAATCTTTTCAACTGTCTTCCTTCCTGAGCCCGATGCCCACGCGGCCGGGGGCTTCGCCTCGGGATTCGAGTCCATATCCAACGATATTCCCTTGAAGGATTGGACGAGGCGAGCAATTATCGTGGACGCCTCGTTATACGCAAACTGTTGCCCAAGGCAAATCCGTGGTCCGGCGTTGAACGGGAGGAAGATGAAGGGGTTTGGAACGAGGTATTTCTTGACTCGTTCATCCAGGAATCGGTCAGGATCAAATTCTTCCGCTGTTTAGGGTTAGGGTTACCGACGAGTTCCAAGAAACAGAAGCGTTGCGATGTGAAGCTTACCGTCAGGGCCCCAGAGGTCCTTTCTTCGATGCATTAACCAAGGCAGGTAGTGAATCTGGGTCCCATTCGGAACGTATATCGGCTTCCCTCCATCAAGAGCTGGCCAGACGGCGCCTTTCTTGGAACACCTAACATTCCACGGACTGCGAGCCCGTACTCAGTCTGATTATGAGAGTCAGGAGGAATGTTTATGCGTACACGTTCGGATACAGCCTCAGCGTCTCTGTTGGGGGTCAACATGGATGGTCGTCGGGATGGTAAGATAGACCTACCGTTCAAAACCGCTCGAAGATACCTCATTTCCTTCAAATTATCGGGATTGACTTTTCCTGTGGGCCCGATAGTATCCAAGACCTCTTTTCGGAGACGAGCGAGGACCTCTGGATGTTCAGCGAGCATTGTCACGGCGAACGTAGTCAACCCTGCAGTCTGTCGGGGTCTGTCTGAGTACGCCTGGCCCAATTTATCCATTGAGCATTGGCTCTCACCGTATCACGACCGGCCAATAGAATGTTCAAGGTCTCGTCTCTGATGACGTCGAAGTCTGCGCACCCTTTAAGCATGACGTCAGACGATCGCTCAGAGTATTACTCGTACCGTCCGTCTGTTGTACGAGGTGGTCAAGCAATGTGCTATCATCCATGTTCACCTCATACACTCCCTTGGCATCTCTCTTCTTCTCCAGAGCCGCGTGAATGAGGGGGTCGATGAACTGGTTGGTTATCCCCATCTGAGTCCGAACCGTATCCTCCCAGAAGTCGAGCAAGCGCCAGGCACTCGCAAAGAACCCACGGGGGTAAGCGAACTGTTGAGCTCGATTGAAGGCAAGAGTGAACTTGTCTGAAGGGTGGTCACGGGGAGGTATGAAACCGGTATACGTGGACGGATAGGGTAACCCCGCCGATAGACTCTTTACGTCTTGGCCGAACAAGAACTCTGTCGCGGTGTCCATGGTATACCTGGATAAGAGGTCTTGGGCGTTGACGGAAATTCCGTGACCGAAGCGTTCCTTCAGCTTGGAAATCACCAAGTCCGCGTGACGATCGAAGATTTCGAAGTCGCTGATTCTGTCCCTGCTGAAGAATGGACGGGTTATGGACCTGTGGAACCTAAAACGGGGGTTGATTAACACAGCCATTCCGTCCCTGCTGGTTCAGGGACCACCAGCTTACTTCCACATTTCCCCTTGAGAAGGCATCAGATGCCAGTCGAAAGGGAGGGATTTGGAAACATACCATCTGATCCGAAGACGCCAGTACCAAACAACGACCGGTAGGCGTCCCTGAACGCTTCACCCTTCTCATAATCTTCAAAACCCGTAGACAGCACGATCTTCGGAAGCTTTCAGCGGGGAGATGACACCATCCCATGTCATTCCGCCTCATACCTTGATGTAATGTGGTTCCAATGTGAAAACCTATGTCAACAGTCGCCATCAGCAGCGCTTGGGGAAACGCTCGAAGTATGTGAAACCCACATGAGAGGACCCCATGTACCGTAAATCGATGGTTTGACCGAATTCGGAGATCCAGTCAGCAATTCCATCGCCTGGGTCGGGATTAGATATACCTTGAACGGGGGGTGGTAGAACACTTGGGACTCACCTATGTAACCGGATTTATTTCCCTCTAGCATAGCAGCAACTAGATCCAACCCTAACGGCTTTTTCCCTGACACCTTCGGAGCCAACCTCGCGCCGAGAGCCGCCGCAGTCCGTTCGTCCCTCCAGTATCTGAGACCACTTTGGATGTAGAGTACTGCAGGGAGGACGATGGCGGAGGAAGCGACAATTGCCCACACAGGGGCGTGTACACCAACTGCATCGGCTCCAGAGCGGACGGAAGCGACAAACAAGAGATAGCTCGCGGCCCTCCAACTAAATAGCTGACTAGCGATATAGGACGGGCCAGGTGGGAGTTTGAGCTCAAGTGCGTTCATCACTGTAGAAGAAGAGGAGGGCGGGCCGTCCGCAAGAAGTCCCCCGGGCCTGGGCCCTACACAAAAACGGGACGAGCACGTGCACAATATAGGGACCGCAAAAGGTTAGGATTGGAAATGGCTTCCATAAGTAATGCTCATGCTTGAGGGAACCGGCGGAGGTGGGACATGAGTGCCTTCCGGTGTAGCGCGTGAATGCTGTCAGGCAGTTTCTCATGAACGCGGCGCTGCCTTACCGACCATTTCGATCAGGAGTTTTGCGTTCCCCGAACAACGATTTGCCCCAATGATCCACAGGAACGCACGGCATCCCGGAGATTCAGAGCAAGGCAACCTCGATTCTAATCTGAGCACCACCGTCTATTCATCCAGAATAATCTAAAAGACCAAAGTGAAAACAAACAAGGTGTAACTAGAGCAAAGGGAAGCCGCCTATGCAGGCACTGAGCACAGTCCACACCAATACGGCAGGCAGAGATGATGGAGCGGACTCGTGATGAGAAAGGGTGTATGATACATACAGAAACAAAAAATGAAGAGGTCTAGTCGTTGATCAATGAGTCGTAACGGTAATTCTTTCAGAAGGGGGAGAAAACATCTTGACTTGATTCTGGAGAGCAATTCAAAAAAGAGGTACAGCGAATAAAAAATAGAAACGGGGAAAGAGGAAAGGGAGACGGTGAACTGACCCACTAACTGAGTTCCTCTTCCATCTCCCTTGCGAGGAAGTCGTCGTCGATATCAAACGCCTCCTCACTTACATCGTCATCGCCATCCTCGTCGTTATCCTCACCACCGCTTACCCTCCTACCCTTCCGAGGCGTACCAGGCTTCGATCCGACACCGGTACCATTCTCCGAGGGTGCGAGGGACCCAGCTCTACTGCTCCGCGCCGAAGCGACAAAGTCCGGGGCGGGGATGGTCTGGGTCTCCGGCTTCGAACCTGCGCCAAACCGATCTGCTGAGAGTTTCTTCCGCTTGGACAGAGGAGAGCGGAGCAATGGATCGCCAGTGGAGGAAACGGCAGAGTTGACTTCAGAGGGAGTGAAAGAACGTAGGCGTTTGCGTTTGGACCTCGGGGTGCTGAAGAGGGACAAATAGGTTAGTGATGGAATGACAACTGGAAACGGGTTAGTCCCTGCCTGATGACACTATTCGTTTCATCCGTCCACTCGCCCTCCGACACATCCATGTATTTCGAATCAACACTCCCACTTCCCGCTGGATTTGACTTGCCATCGTCACCGCCCTCTTCCTCGCCTTCATCACTGCTATCTCCCTCCATCCACTCATCAAATTCAGCATTCATAGAAGCCCAGTCAATGTCAATCTTCAAATCTTCAGCTCCCTCCAGTTCCTTCAAGGCCGCCTCCGTTACAGGCGTCGAAGTCCCCGTCTCTGTCGCTTGTATGTTCCCGTTCGCCCTGGCAGTCGAAGTCGGAGGTGGTTTGTGAATATCGAAATCCCAATCATCCGCATCCGGTTCCGGGTCAGAGGAGATCGCATGCCCTTCGATCTCATCCGCGTCGTCGCTGGACTTCACGTCATCGTCACCTTCGCTCCCCCCGCTGCCTGTGGACCCAAATCCCAGTCCTGCGCCTTGTATAGGAGGTGCTAAGGGTGGGGTGGTTGACCGCTGAGAAGGGTCGTCCAGGAGGTAAGGAGTCTCGTCCTGCCGCTTCCATAAAGCAAGTGAGTCGTTGAACCATGATAGCCAGACGATCTTGATCGATGGGTTGGTCGTCCGTTGGAGTCGGCGAGCCTGGTCGACCTTCACCGTGCCCCTCTACGCGAAACGACGGGGAGAAAACCATCAATCCAATTATGGGCAGAGGGGGAGGTTGTAAAAAACTGACCTTATTCGCCACGACGTGCGTGATCCTTGGGTTCAGCTCCTTGTAACACTCCGCACCAAATGCGACAGCTGTCCGCCAGATGTCTGTCGTTTCAGGTGGGACATCCAAGGGGATAACGCTCGAGAAGACGATTCGGAAACCGGCAAACGTCATTTGCCTGATGGCGGGGATGATCGCCTGAGCGAAAAAAAGAGCAAGTGTCGGCGCGTCACCATACGTTCACCCGGTCAACATGATTATTCGTAGCGAGTAGGAGGGGGTATTGACCTTGACATCGTAAAGTGGAGCGTCCTCGTCGACAATACTCGGTCTCCTCTTCCCCTTCTTGGTAACTGGGGAAGTGGGTCCTTTCAATGCTTGAGAGAGCTCATATGCATCATAGAATGTTTGGTGAACTTGATCCAGCAGCTTAAGTTGATATTCGTCAGTGTCCGCAAACTCAAACACAGACGAGAACAGCGTACAGCTTTAACCCGTAGGAGTTCGTAATCGTCGTTCCTCAGCAATGCCTTATGTTTATGTGGGTGTGGTTGAGGGGTTGCATCCGTCTTGACTTCGGCCAACTCTGCCCCGTTTCCATCAAGTTCACTGGAGCCACCATCAGACTGATCCTGAGCCTCTTCCTTCTGCTCTTGCTCCTCCAACTCTTCCTGCTTCTTTGCAAGAGGCCGCTCTTCGAGCTGGGCCTCCAACGCGATGGAGTTTCTCGTGAGCATTGACCTCTTTTCCAGGTCCTCGTCGTCCGACCCTACTAATGTTGGTGATGTTTCGTGGATGGCAGTCTCAGATGACATCTCGGACGCTGGTGCGGTGGAGGGGAGGATGGGGTCAGGTGAAGATGAGTTGGGTGGTGGGGTGATGGGGTTGGGAGAGGACGGGGGAGGTTGGGAAGGGGTTGAAGGGGTGAGTGGGGTGATCTTTGGGAGGAAAGCAGAGTTGATATCCCCAATTCCGACGAAAAAATCATCTGCAAGAACGATAATGTTAGATATATGCGCATATATTGGCAGGGTTGTAGACTGTGAACCCACACGGTATGACCTTGACGAGATTAGGAGACCACTCCCAGACGTCGGCCCGGTCGTCGATGATCACCACCATGGACGTGTCACACGGAAAAAGTCGCTGTAAACTCTTCTGTGTCAAACCTGGGTTGGTGATATGAGCGTGGTGTATTTCAAGTCGTGTGTGGGAGGGGAACTTACTTCCACTCTCATCACGAGACAGAATCCTTCCACCGAAGAAAACACCTTCCGGATCGATGGCCGCACAGACCTCCTCAGCATATGCCCTGGTGCCCATGGTGTAGACGTGCATCTCGTATTTGGTGGAGACGTGGCTGAGGAACTCCCGCCATCCCGGTCTGCAGATGCGCGATAAATAATTGTTTGACTTTAGCCAGAACGATTTGGCGACGAGAACGCACCTAGGTTTGACGTAGTAAAGACACCCATCATTCTCGATTGCCCTCTCTTTCCCTTTCCTCGAGCCGGAGGGTCGAATCCCAGTGGGAGGGAGGAAAGCTTCTGGACCAAGCCTGAACTTCTTGACGTCCTTCAACGCCTCCCAGTTCGGATTCACCTCGTCGTCGGGGTCAGGTTCGAGCTGTAACGACAAACTCGCTTCCCTTCCATCCCCGTTGGCCACATAAGTGACTACTCCCGTCCCGCCACCGTCCCCATTGGTCTCGGCCTTGGCCGTGGCTTCACCTTTGACCTTTGCTTCAAACTCTGCTCGACGCTTAGCCTGTCTGGCTTCCCAAGCCCCGCCCTCCGAGATCCAATCCCCGACGGTTGGATCGACAGTAGCATGCACGATTGTCTGGTCCAGGTCCACGATCAGGGTGAGTTTCTGTGATTTCAATAGATGCGCCGCGGTCTCCTGTTCGATCCTTCGCGCCTCTTCAAGCGAAACGGTTGGGCCATTGGCAGAGTGGGTCATTTGGATCGATGCACGGGAAGCGTCTGAGAACCCCGTATAGTCGAATCTAGTGTAACAAATGAAGGGTTCACGCGTTCAGTTTTGGGTTGAAGATATAACAGTGGCCCGTTCATGCTGGGGGATATCTACGGAGAAGATTTGAAGAGGGAGGGACGCACTCTGTCATATCCTTGCCACAGAGGCAACACAACCCACCGAGCTGCATCCCGTGCTTACAGGGTTCGTTGACGAATAATACCGGCTTTCCCTTGGCCTGCTTCGCGCTGACAGTGTCATTGGGGCGTATGGTCCACTTGTCTATGACGCCTTCGATGGGTGAGTCCCATGTGCCGTAGCGCACCTCGGGTTCCGGCTCAGGTTCGTCCGAAGTTGGTTTGTCGCAGTGAATGTAGGAATAACTGAGAAGATTCGTGCCCCGCAATATCTCTGCTGGTGGCTTTAGCGGGATCTTGAGGATTTTTATTGGAAAAGGGAGGGAAGTGGGAAGATATAGTTCTGTGGACATCGTGTAGGGGAGAGTCAAGGCATTACAAGGTGATCGAGCGGAGTCCCAGTTCTACCAATGCCCTGGTCTTCTCTGCTGGCTCCCAGCAGGCCCTGGGTGTCCAGATGACCAGATGCACCGCCAAATGTTGTGCTACTTTTTGTCTATCTAGCTCCGGCTGAATCGATAAATATCCTTCCAAAAACGCGGCGTTCAGTGCCTCGCTGGCCGGACCACATACTGGATTGAAGTGTTGGACGGTGAAGATTTCCGCCTGGAACTGGCCCACGTCGAATGCTGCAACGCCAGGTCTCGCCACCTCCCAGTCCACCACGAGCACCTTGCGAACCTTCTCCGACCCGTCGCTACTCCTCTCCAGGTCCACGAGCATGTTGCCGGGCCAGAAGTCTCCCATCGTCGCGGTCTCCCTCGAGACTCGCATTTCCTCCGCCCTCTCTTCTGCGAGCTTCGAAATCCTGTCTAATTCCTCCGACGTCACTTGAAGCGGTTGGTCGTGAATGAGTGGGATCAATTCCGACTTTCCCGTGACCGTGTCCACCAGTCGGCCGTACGTTGCCCATGCACATATATCCTTGCCCTGCGGGTAACCATCAAATGAATCCAAGGATTCCCGACCCTGGTCCGTCTTCCCCCACGCGTGCAGCTTCGCGATGAACTCTCCAAGCGCTCGCCCGATTATGACTCCAGTCGCTGGTGAGGGCGGGTCCGACCGCCTTAACAGCTCCTTCAAGTTCACAGCGTCCCGACCTGCGTCTTCCATAATGATGACATGGTTGGTCTCATCATGAAGGTAGACTATCGGGACACGTGCGAGAGCGTTCGACGGGAGGATCTCCCTCATCTTCTTCATCGCCCCCACCTCGTTTTTCTACGCGGATCATCAATTATCACCCCGCATTGATCAGGATATAGGAGTCTCACCTGCCGTTCGGTCGAAAGTAGAAGTTCCTTCGACAACTGGATCGATTTGCCATGTTTCAGGATCACGCTCTCTTGCCCTTGGCATTGTTCCGCCAGCTCGACCCGAAAGGCGAAGTTCGTGGATCCCCCGGACAACGTCGTGATGGACTTTGCGGCCCATGGGGTTACAGAGAGGTATTGGGAGACGTGTTTGGGATTGGATAAGTCGAGAGACATCGTCGGTTCGTTTTGTGGTGATGAGGTTGCGCTGCCGTGTGAGGGCGACGTGGGGAAGATTTGTAGATTAGGCTCGGGTTTGGACTTTCGAGTCCTGCGAGCAAGGCCGCCTCTTGAATGGTCATTAAATACCCCAGCCAAGAGTCACCGTGACCGCCAGTCAGAGTCGGTCAGGTTCACCTCGGTTCCGTTCAAGTTGTACCCGGGCCGATCACCCGTGACGTCAGCATCCACCACCCGCTCCCCGTTATCTTACATCCGATCGCCCACGGCTTTGACGATGACGTTAGAAAAAGTCTCTGCGAACAAGGTGTACGACGGCGTACTCACAAAGTACAGGTTCAAAGTAAGTTCGCTTTCACCGGCTTGCTCCTTGGTTTTCCAACTCGACAATCTCTATTCCAGAGCGCCGCGTTGGGAGGGTTGATAGCCCAATTTAACCTCTTCGTCCCTGCCAATGCATCCTCAACGCACAAGGTTCCAGTCTTGATCTATCTGGCCGGTCTCACCTGTACCGAAGACACCGGGTGAGCCATTCCATCCCCCACTTAACCCCTAACCCACCTCGCTGCTGACCGCTCAACCACCAGTGCTCAAAAAGGCGGCTTTCTCGGCCCCGCAGCTAAAGAGGGTATCGCTCTCCTCTTCCCGGACACATCCCCCCGTGGTGCAGGTATTGAAGGCGAAGAGAAGGACTGGGACTTCGGTACTGGCGCTGGCTTCTACCTCAACGCAACCAACCCGACCTACGCGGCGCACTACAACATGCTTACGCACGTCACGAAGGAACTGCCACAAGTCGTTGCTTCGGACGAACTGGAAATCCCGATCGATTGGACTCGGCAGAGTATCTTCGGCCATTCCATGGGAGGGCATGGCGCATTGACAATTTACTTTGCGTCGTTGCTGGGGTTCGGAGATAATACGCAGCCGAAACAGTATAGGTCCGTGTCGGCCTTTGCCCCCGCTTCTAATCCGAGCACATCCCCATGGGGTATCAAGGCATTCAACGGGTACCTTCAAGGTGGGATAGAGGAAGGGAAGGTGAGGTACGATGCCACGGAACTGGTCGCGAAGTGTAAGAGCAAGGAAAACCCGGTCCACGTGTTGGTCGATTATGGCGGCGAAGATCAGTTCTTGAAGGACGGTCAGTTGTTGCCGGAAAACTTCTTGAAGAAGGCGAGGGAGGTTGGGTACGACGAAGTACAAGTCAGGGTGAGGAAACAGAACGGCTATGACCACAGTTACTATTTCGTAAGCCCCGTTGCCCTTCATCGTTGGTCGTTTGCTCACCAATACATTTGTGGTATTGATCTCGGTGACAGATTTCGACGTTCGCCGCTGATCACGTCCATTGTATGTATTGCCTCTTTTTCGGTCGTTCATTACACTGAGACTTTGAGGTTATCTCACAGTCCACGCAAATTTCTTGAAGGCCTGAGGATTTCGAACCATCTGATAGGCATAGGGCGTTCTCTGGCTAGGAATCCATCCCATGACCCTCTATTTCTTGAATGTCGCCTAGCCGAACAAAAGAACCAATTCTACGGGTCCTTGGCGGCTCGTTCCCTGACCCGGGCTCTACTCGTGAAACGAGAAAGCATCGCATCGCATCGCGCGTAATCGGTTCATAAATTTGTAGGTTGCAGAAGCATCCGGATCCACTCGGACAGGCTGCATCGACGGTCCATGGATCATTGAGCGAGAAAGGGGGCGTAGCTGTAGTTCCGATTGCAGAACTCATCATCAGGTACGAAGACACCAAAGAACATCTACAGCATGGATATCCGCATACGAATATGTGCCGATCGCTGGGCTCGTGCAACTCTCGCGAGCTCTGCGTTGCTGGCTGTTTAAAAATTTCTCGGTTTGTTTGGTCGCATGCCTGCTGCAGGTCCTCCTTACCTCGCTCGCCTATTGTATTGTACGGTCCCTGAGTTGGACGTGCTCCATATCGAGGATGCCGTGGGTTGTGTTAGGGCATGCGTGATGCGTCCGTGATTGAATTCAATCAGATTAAGAGGGGTCGGCCTAGCCATTGGCTAACCATCGTTGGATCACCCGACCATCCGCTAGTCGTTAGCCATTCCAAATGCCAGATACAGGATAATGCTCTGCTACTGAGCGGCGCACCCAGCCCACCCGTACCATCTTCGATGTCCAATTTAAAATACTCATTTCCGAGTTCGCACTCGTTTTCCATTTGCCTGCACTGGGTCTGGAAAACATATATAATCGACCGAGTAGTTTGCACCCACTCACCACCCTTCCATTCACATCCAAGAAAGACCGCGAATTTCTCGAGCACATAATGCAAACCGGCACTGGAGGATTCTTCAGAACACGTCGTATCTCTGATGGACGCTACCTCACGTCTCATAGCAACTTGGGATCCGCGGAGGGACAAATGCTTCCGCGTGGCGGCTTCTCTGACACGATCTCCCCAACCCCGTCCTCATGGCCCGTTTCCGTGACGTCGGTGTCCCTTGACCCTTCGGTCTGTAATCAGTTTTCTAGCTATAAGACTTGGAACATGACCCCTCCCACCCCCTTCATCCCGTAGGTTAACGGAATGGCCCAACCTGCCCCGTCCCAGGGATTGATAGGGCAACAATGGTACGCCCCTCCCAGAAGCCATGGGGCAGGGTTTACCCCCGAAGACCCCATATATTTCTCCGTCAACGGTGTACCCGGGATTTCCGTTTCTCAAGCTGCAGATGGGGTTTACGAAAGATTGGATGGGCGAAATGACAGAATGGCCGCCTTCAAGAGTGCTTCGATCACGTTGAGAATCCAGGTGGGCGAAATGACCCCCCCAGACGATTATTCTGCCCACTCCGTTTCTATTAGTTCTATGGTCACGATCCGTACCACTCCAAAGTAAAAAGTCTTGACCACAGCAAGTATTCATTCTCACTGACCACTACTTAGATAAACGCTCATGATAATACCGCGGAATGGAATCCGATCTCACGCTGTAAGTTGGCGAGGGAGATTGGCAAGAGGGTCAAACAATACTTGGAGGCGAGTATATTTTGTGTTTGACTTGACTCTATCGCTGATGGGCGTAGCGCATCCAGAACCAAGAATTGCAGAACTACCAGGTCGACAGTGTCTACTTGACACGCTTAGTCCACGTTTCGAAGGGTTCATGGCAATGCGAGTTGTTCTACGGCGACCTTGGAGTCACCTTGAACCCCACTGCGTAGAAGTTTGTTTGTCGCAAGAGAGAGAGCCTGTAACCCGAATACGCGTTCGTTTCCATTTCTCCCTAATCTGTAAATCATGCGCAGCCAAGTGTGAGTCAGTATGTATAATGTAAGCGAGATCTTGATTCCCACGATCAGTCACAACACATCGTCCTCCCTCCTCCAGTCGGACTGTCCAACTCCCACAACTCCTCGCGCAATTTGTTGTTTGTTTCTGTTTGGAACGCGTGGCGTGCTAAATGTGCTTTTATCGCCGAAATGAACTCGTTCTGTTTACCTAGCCGATCTTTACCGGTCCTGGAACCGCACTAATACGGGGCGTATATAGGGTTTACAGCCCGAATCCCCGAGAGATTGTCGTGCCAGGCCTTGGCTATTACTGTGGACTTACAGACCGACTTGTGCTGATTTGTACTGGGCGGGGTCTCGTATTTTCGGCGGGATGTGCATTTACTATTACCACCAATCATACCAACTCGATTGTATGAGCGATTTGTGCCCCTCTCCCCGGATCTAGCTGGACGGAGTTGCGGGCCGCTGAGTCGAAACCTCGCTTTCCGCCACAGCGCCACCCCGTCAGAAAAAACGCTCACCTGATGCGAGGCAATGCCAGTCACCAAAATCGGCGACCTACACCCGCTCTTCCCCCGCATTGAACTCACCTTCGACGTCATTGTGGAGTAGTTGTGTTCTCACTCACGGAATACGGTTGGAAGGTTCCCCAAGGTTCTTCAAGTGCCCTGACCAAACTCCTGGTCCACGCCACAAAGCACCACATATCGTTAGGCTCGCAAATTTGCAAGCAGCCCTATCTCGCTTTATCGTACGGGGTTTTCAGCCCAAAATTTACTACCTTTTAGGTCAAGGGCCGTCCGACTTTCCCTGCCACAACAATACATACCCCCCCACTAGCTTACAGGCGGGCGGGCACATCCTAACCCTTTTTTTGCATGGAGATTCACACACCGAGACGCCCTTTGGTATGTGATTCCTTCTCTGATCTCATGGCATTTCTCCGACCTGAGTGGTAGGGAGCCTGCACCAGTCCACATTTACAAACGCATCAAACTAGGAGATGTGGGATACATTTACGAAGGTCGTTTCCACCAGCTGTCCTCCGCAGGGGCCTCGTTGGGCTCGTGGAGGCAATCCTCAGCAACGGTCCCTGTGGCTACTTCCGCCTCCCCTGCCCTATCTGGAATACCACCCCAGCCATAGAAACAAGACGGCCTTAGGACCCAGGTTATCACCCTGCGGCCGGACCAAGTGAGCACATTCGATACGCATTTATTCGCTATCACACCATTCGGAACTGATTCCTCCAACTATGCGTGCCTCCAGGGTTCGCTGAGGAATAATAGTGCCGAGTTAGGTTCACGCGTTCACGGCCAACCTTCCGTGTGCGCCGCGCTAATCACTATAATCTGCTCCTAATCAACGACTGTATGTTGATACGGACGGTTTAGGTGTTATTGCGGGGCTCGTGTTTCAGGTACGTGCCGCGCTATGTCAAGAAAATGCTGCACAGTACCAACAGGAATCGAACACGGAACCTATATCGCCTCACCACGAGGTGCGTTCCAGTCGCTGATGCGAATATATGGAGCGGAACCCTACAAGAAACGAATACAGCCACGGTCAGTGACGTCACTGATCGACCTCGGCTCACGAGCAACCTAGCGAGCCTGACAGAGAGGTTCCCGGACGTAAACATGGAAAACAAAGGGGAAACCTGTGACGGGCCACAACGGACATCGATGGCCATGCCCCCACGTGTTTGTCCAGTCCCAAGCCCAGCGCCTAAGGGACTTCTCGCAGGGATACTCACGTTACTCCCATTATAATTGCGATTTATTCTCGCACACATAATGCATCATGGCCCGCTTCATGCATATTGAGCATCTGCGCTATGTACACACGAGCCTAGGCTAATGGCCAGCGGTGGATATCGTCTTCATTGTGTAGAGCTGCGTGAGTTACGATGCTGTGGTTGTTTTTCCCGAAATCTGGTGGTCGAATCAGGTCCTTCATTATCGTGTTCAATAAATACAAATCCCCCCCTTCGGAACTGTTCTCTTTCCGGCTGATGACTACAACAGGAAGGGAACCTCTTAACCAGATCCCTAAACACAGCGTTTGTACTGCCTCGCTGGGCGACGACCGGTGTGGGAAACGGAAAAGGGAATTTGAACGAAAACAAATGAAAGTTCCTTAAGCACAGGGCTTGGGACTGGGCAAACACGCGGGGGCATGACCATCAATTTTGTCCGTTGTGGCCCGTCATAGAAACCGTGCTGCTGAGAATATTTGTGAACCGGAGGTCCAGCCCCCCAGATCCGGTGTACGAGTACTGTATCCGACCCAGCATCATGGATATTGACCATCCAGACTTTGCCCTAGGACGCGCGGGCTTCATTGAAAGAGTCACCAGTCACGGGTACCACACTTCCAATTTGTACCGGACCGGTCCGATATCCCGATCCAAAAGACAAGAGGGTACCCCCAGTCACCCCCGGCGCTCCTTCCTACGTGACCCTCGATTACAGCATGGCACGTCACTCACAATCGGTTGTTGTACGACCTCTTCGTTTCGCACCACCTTGCCATCGTAATCTACATCTTATTCATGAACGAATACAATGCATGATAGGTCACTGCCTCGGACCCAAAGGAAAACGACATGAGAAAGTTCACTGATGATCGTAGGGAACAGACCACAGGAAAGCCAGAGAGTTTGCAGAGCGTGTCCAGGGTTAAAGAGACGAGAATTATCAGAAAAGCACCGCCGATATCCTTTTCCGATACGCGTCCTTCAGAGCTTCTTCGTCCTGAACGATCCACATGGATCTCAGAGCACCATACACCGACGCCCGTTCAAGGTAGTCGTATACCAAAAGCATCGTCACCAGTTCCCGCGCCTCCTTACTCACCTCCTCGGTCCAGATTCTATCGAGAAAGTCCACATGTCCATTGATGATGCGCTTCTTGACCATACCCTCGCCTTTCTCGGAGGTGTGTGTAGATTCCCACCGGGATTGAGACAGATTTTGGGATATGGAATGTGCTTTGGACTCTGCGTTCTTTTGAGATGGTGTAACACTGGCGGAAGGCCACCAAGATTTGCAGGATGACCCTCTCGAAAAATCGAAGGGATGGTACCCCCTGCGTGCAGCGGGGTCAAACTCGTCAGAGACAGCGATCAGAAAGATCAACGTACGCGAGCATGATATATAGGATCACTCCGGCACTCCAACAGTCGGAGGGCATCCCTACCTGGAACCACCAGTTCGTGAGTTGATCACGTTGACGCGCTCAAACTCACATATCCAAGTTCGTGGTTGTCCATCGCGAGGATTCCCTCCGGTGGCAAGTAGCTCACGGTCCCACAGACGTCTAAAAAGTTAGGTTAATGCGGACGATGAATATTCGAGCACCTACTGAGGGTTTTCTGATATGCCTTGGGTCTTGCGAGCCCGAAATCTGCGATCTGCGAGATACATAGCAAACGAGTGGTATGATGCTACGGGCGATGAGTTAATACCTGTATTTGTGGGTATGGACCTTAGGGTGTCTGTTGGTACGAAATGGATTGATGAATACGAAACAAGTACCAGGGTTGCACAACAAGATGTTTTCGGGCTAGTTCCTTCAACGTGAGCGAGAGTTCTACGGGGGTCTGATCCTTGGAATTGATACCTTCAAATCTACATTTGATCCGTTAGCCGCGGGGCCTCATCGCTGGGATGAAAGTAATTATTACCTCGATGCGATATTTTCTTGTCGTGAAGATGCTTGACTCCGGTGAGTATTTGGAACATAATATACTTCGCTTCACCCTCGAGAAGCCGATACGATGTCTTGGCGTGACTTATAATGTAGCTGAATAGGTCACCACCCGTACAGAGCTGCAGGAATATGTGCCTAGGAAACATCCAAGTCAACAAGGGCCTTTACCGCGAGGTGAGGCTCACAGAAATGTCCCGTCTTGCTCAAGGTCAAATACCCGATTGATGTTTGGCTAGGCCCATCATGTAGCGGTCAGCTGAGAGCGACGGGGTTTAAGGAGAGTGACCTACGTGATCCAAGCCGGTGAGGATTCCGACTTCCTTGTACACTTTATTCACCTCACGTTCCCTCTTCGTCTTGATGGTCTTGCAAGCCACCTGGCGATAATTGACTCGATCGAATGCGAGATGGACCGTAGCAAAACTCCCACTTCCAAGGCAATGGGATGTGACGGTGTACTTTCCAATAGTCTTATCTCTACAAGTTAGATGGGTGTTCGCCGATGAACTCAAATACAATACCTTTTGAGCAGTCTCAATCGGGGGCGTTGGTTCGAATATATGCACTTTCTCTCTAGCGGTCTTGAAGGAAAAAACACATTGAAACTCTACAAAAAGCATTGGAACAAACCAGAGTTGACGTGAACAGGAATCGCACTTTGTGAGGATGGTATCTCGATGGTATCTCCGTCCATCAGAATGACGGATGTCTTGCGGATACGGTTGCCGTTGTGGAGGGTGCCATTTGTTGACAGGTCCTGGAGATACATTAACGGCACAGAAGCTGGGAAGCTACAAAGGCTTACTTGACAGGATACGACGAAACTGTCTGGGTGTGCCTGGACACTGGGAGAAGGTGAATATATACGCTTCGGTTGACGCGTTTTACTCACGCGTAGAGTTTGCAGTGGATGCTAGACACCACAAGATCTGGTATCACGTATCCACTGGCGCAAGAATAGATCAATCGCCTCGACAGATGTGATTTAGGACCGTATGTACCATTGTGTGGGGTTCCGTCCGATAATCACTGGCTTATCGAGTGTCAGGAGCAGGGCTGTAATGGTTTTTAGTTAGCCCATCGCCGACGAGTCGATCCGTCACGTACCTTCTTTCTCTCCGGTCTTGTTCATTGTGAGAAACTTAGCACACCACTTGGACGGAGAAGCTGGAGTCTCTGCCGGGGATGGCTGCCTCCACGTGGTGGTCGCGTCTCTGCCCGTACTTCCGAAAACCGTGGAGACCATTTCGACGTTCACGCAACGGGTGAGTCAGTGAAAGTGGGAGTCAAGGACCAAGCAGGGTGCCGATCATCACGTGTTGCGCTCCATCTTGTTTCCCTCATCTCATCTCCGTTATGGTGAGTGCTCCGAAAGGGTTTCCCCTCGGTTCAGCCCAGCATTGACCCCCCGCATCGGCGTTAGGCACCACCGAAACGAAACAATAATGCAAGCGGTCTGGGACGTGCGATCATCAATAAACAGGTCAAGGATTCTCGGGAGCGGCACGAATCCGGTCTTGTGAGTCGATACGGTTTTAAACCCACAGAACCTGCACACTTACACCCCCGACACCTGTTAGTATACGACAGATATTGATAACTCGAGCCGATTAAAATCTGTAACCCAGGAACGAGACTTGGATGAATTTTTGAGTACCGCTACCTTGGCTGGCCTTGAATTCACTGCAGGTTAGCCCACCCCTCGAACATCCCGTTATATTTCCTTACATGAGCACTAGAACGAAGGAACGTAAAGATCGTCAGCACGCCCTCCGTCCCAAGCCATAACCCTCACTTATTAAGCGAGGAGGACGAGCGCTCCACCCTGAAGAAACAGGCTGAAAACCGACAACGGCTCCGGGTTCCGCGGCGACCAGCTTGGAAACGAGGGCTGACCACCGTGCAGTTGGATCGACAAGAGAAGGATGCCTTTCTTGACTGGAGAAGGGGTTTAGCCGAGTTCGTACTCTACTGCTCGGGGATACGCTGTGTTCTAACTCTCCCAGGCTCCAGGACCGAGACAAATTTCTCCTCACCCCGTTTGAAAAGAACATAGAGGTGTGGCGCCAACTTTGGAGAGTCCTGGAGCGTTCGCACCTTGTCGTTCAAATCGTCGATGCACGAAACCCTCTCAATTTCCGATGTGAGGATTTAGAATCCTACGTCTCGGACGTCGAGGGCCCCGAAGGCGAACAGGGGACAGGGAGTGGCCTCCGGCGTAACCTCCTTCTTATCAACAAATCCGACCTCCTGACGGCGAAGCAACGGTAGGCAATTTATATCTACTTCCTAAGCTTGAGTCGCGCTGAGCGGTGAATAGGCGACTTTGGGCAGATTACTTCGATCAACGAAACATCAGATATGCGTTTTTCTCTGCCGCTAACGCCGCTGCCCTCCAGGAGCTACGCCGTGAGATTGAATTAGCCAAGGTACGGGAGGTGGAGAAAGAAGCTCCTGAAAACGAAGAGTCTAGTGGGAGCGACGATGAGGATGGCCCACAAACCCCAGAAGATGAGACGTTTGAGTCTCAAGAAAGCGCCCAATCGTTCCCTCTGCCCACGGAAGAGGACTCCGAGGATGCTCGCGATCCCCGGACCCGGGTCCTTTCCGTACTGGAACTGGAAGACTTGTTCTCCCGGGTGGCGCCAGATCTGATGAGTATGGCTCACAACCCACCCGTCGATCGAGCTAACTTTTTTCGTCCACAGCCTTTAAGGATGCAACTGGTAACCACCCTACCAAACTGGTGGTCGGCCTAGTTGGCTATCCCAACGTCGGGAAGTCCAGCACCATCAACGCTCTTATTGGCGAAAAGAAAGTCAGCGTTTCTTCAACACCAGGAAAGACGAAACATTTCCAAACGATCAACCTCTCGTCCAATATCACACTCTGTGATTGCCCTGGTCTGGTTTTCCCGCAATTCGCGACAACAAGAGCCTCCATGATCTGCGACGGTGTACTTCCCATTGACCAGATGAAGGAGTACACGGGACCTGTAACTTTACTCATCAAACGGATTATGAAGGAGGTCCTCGAGGCTACGTATGGTTTGGATATACAAGTAACGGGCGTCGAGGACGGTGGTGATGGTGTGCTCCGTGCAGAAGATCTTCTGTCCACCTACGCAGGTACTTTATATCCCGGAACTGACATGATCTACGGCTGATTCCCGGTTACAGTCGCCCGAGGATTTTCACGAGCTGGACAAGGTACACCAGACGAAGCTCGCGCAGCCCGATACATTCTCAAAGACTACGTCAACGCAAAACTACTGTACTGCCACCCACCACCCGACATAGACTCGGTGGACTTCAACGAGGAGACCCGGGCGATCTCTCTGGAACGCGTAGCTGGGAAGAAACGTGCACCAACAACACGAGTCGGAAAAGACTCCGTCACTTTCATCCCATCAAATTCAACCCCCATAACCACCACGGACGGGTCTGCCCCGTCAAATCCTGTAATCACCACCAACTCGAAGAGTTCGAGGAAAGTGAAAACCCTCGACCACGAGTTCTTCGAATCGAACGCGTTCGGTGGAGACTCGAGACCATTCATCCAAAGTGGGGGAGATAAAAACGGCTCGACGTTTTCGAGGGTGAAGATGTTCCCACATCAGTTTGGGGTCGGCGACGACGGGCGGCCCTTGAATGTGGCTGAGGTCGCGGCGAGGATGCAAACGGTGCAGATTCCGGGAAAGAAACACAAAAGGATGAAGAAAACGAAACAGCGGAGCGGGAAAGGTTTCGACTGATTGTGGTCGAGATGTTCGTTCATGCCTGTGTATGCTCATTCACTGCTTGTTGTTGTTGTTGTATAATATGTTCTCTTGCGGATCCGCTGTACAGGTTGAGGGCGTTAGTCCGATGCGTATGAGACATGTGCAAGTGACGAGCATGTTGGGAACTAACGCGGTCTCCGATTCACTTCCGGGACGTGGGTGTATGTATACGCGGATTCACTCCCCTCTGTATACCCCTGGTGCCGGCAAGGAACTCAATAACGCACTGACTACTCATCCAAGAAACGGTCCACAATTAGGAGGAGCGGGTGCCTGCACATATAATCAAGTGGACAGATGGGTATACGGTATATACATGTCTCAAGTCCAATGTTTCCACTTATCCAATACGAATTGGGTGATGGGGCCTCTATCGCCACTACTGAACCCGATAGTGTTGGGTTCATCCAGCCATACTGGCAACGTCAGACAAAACCACAGAGTCACCCAACAATAACCAAGAACCCTCACAACCGCCTCTGCCCAATTTTCATCGACTCGCCCCGGGTTGAGTTGGATTCCCCCTAGGCGAAGTAAGCGTTTCGCGATATAAATGACGAAGTCTTCGAAGGTGATGGCAACGGTTTGGAGGATGAAGAATTTAAACGAGTGGTATGCCAGCCGTTTCTCGAGCATGAAGTCGCCGGCGAAGTGGAGGAGTCCGGAGATGAAGAAGGCGATATAGAGTTGAGTGTAAGATGATCGATTGGTACCGCGAGGGAACTTCAAAAACTTATTTGCAACGAGTCTTCCAAACCCCGAGACCATCTGGTTAATATGGAATCCTCAGAACAAACGCGCAACAAAAAAACAGGGCGAGTCCTCGTACCGCTCGCATCCATTGGTGCCACGCATGCCTAGCCGCACGTCAATAAATTAACGAGGGGAGTAAAAGGTTCATAAACACACTTACCCCCAAAGTTTACGCACAGTGTACGCGTCTCCCCAGTGACCCCAGATGTCCGGCCACAGCGTGGGGCTCGAGTGACCAAGGCCAACGCACACTAAGGCCAGGGCGTTGTGCATAGCACTTATCGAGATTGACACCCCAGCGGCATATACCAGGACGTAAAGGGCCCGGCGCAGGAGCGGAACCGCGGCGAGGTAGGTTTCTGGGCCGTCGGTGGGGTCGTGTACACGATTGTCGAACGCTGGGCTCAGGGCTACCGCGGAAGTTACAAGGTCGGTGAAGAGGACGTTCACGATAAGTTTCAAGAAGGTCTTCCGGAGGAACACTCGTCGCGATGGTGGTGGATGTGGCGGCAGGCAGTTCCGCGGTTCCTGGACCCAACCAACCATGCGCACACTGTACGCGATGTCAAGCATCCACCACAGCTTCTTCGTAAAGGGGAAATTCGACGGTAGTTGATCCACGCCACCTGTGTCGGCCTTCACATGGGTTTCGTCGCGAACCCGCCTCCAGTGATCGGGGAAGGACCCTTCTGTAAAAAGGTGCGCCGTGAACATGAATCGGAACGCAATCGAGAAGCCCACGAAGAATGTCGTCGTGAGTCTTTCAGTAACCTCCTGCGTTGGGTATATTTGCGCTGCAACATAAACCATGGCGGCAAGGACGGCCGCCCGATAGGCATGTTGACGTGTCGGGTAGAGAATGATGATGTGAAGAACCTCGAAGAGAAGGACTTCCGCCCATGGGTATTGTCCCATGGCCGTCGTGCGGGCTAGGTTCACCAAGATGGAGAGGGAGAAAGTGTGAGAGCACGTTGGAAATAGCACAAAGTTTTATGCATTATGCACCAAACCTTAAGCGCCCGACCTTATCGGAAGTGCCCAGAAGCATAGACCCGGACTAACTGTGGAAGCTGATTACCGGTTACCTACGGCTCGAGCATTCCAAATTTGGGAAGTTGGCAACTGAGGAATGCCATGGCGGCCGACGATGTCGAGGGCCGACTCGAACCCGGTAGAACTCATGGAGGGAGATGCGAAGTGCACACGAAGCCACGAACCACTGGTATGCCGTGTCATGTCGTCTTAGACCCCCGAGTACACGCACATACAACGGCGGCCGATAAGAAGAACGCCGCAGTGAGGTAAAACACATCCATTGAACGGATTGTGAGTTTATCCTGGAACACGAGCTGGCCTTGGTGGTTATCTGCCCAATGGGATGAACCAGATGCCTAATGATCAACTCCGCCCATGTTTGTTTGATCGAGATCGGCGCTGCGCTATTCCGTTGCTCACCCCCAAGACCGCGGAACGCGGTTATAATCCGTTATTTACCTCTCCAGGGCGTCGATGTTCGGCGCCCCGGCATCACGGGGTCGAACACCCAGCCCGTACCTGAGCATGGGCCGGTCAGTCCTTCCAATTACCAAGGGTCGTTCACCATCACTCACCACCGGCGTCCCCCGTGTGCCAGCTCCCAGTGCTCAGCATAAGACAGAGGTGACCCCGTGGGAAACACAATGTGGTTGTATTGCGAACAGGATCTGGTATAGACAGGCTAAGACAGTATAGCCGGTCTGATGAAATAGAAGCGGACCATTGGCAGCCACCTGCAGTGTGGTAAACCGGGATCCGCCACCGACAAACCGGTTCTTCCGCTCAATTTGTAGCCTATAGGATCATCGTCAACCATCGAACAGCGTTTGGTGGATCTCACCGTCAATATTTGCAAGTCGCCAAACAGTAGAAATGAGCGGCGTGCAGTTAATCCGGCTCCGAGGAGCGTGGCCAACTCCCTCCAGTCCCCCATCGCCTTTATTTCCCACAGAGAGCGATGCGCACCAGGCGGCGACAGTAGTCCACCTCTGTGTTCCCTCAAGGGCGGCTTCTCAAGCCCTGCGGCATTGTGCACGAGACGAGCATCCCTGTGGCCGCAGGGTGAACCAACCATGTAGCTGGATACCAGTGAATCAACTTGCAGTGAACTATCGTCCGTAGGATTGTCAGTAGCTTTCGGCTGATGAGTATGCGTAAGAATTGGATGTTGGTTGTAGCCGACGCGACACTCCCGTGTGAGCGCCCACGACTCCCTGACCAACCTCCTCGGTAAGTGCGCCGTCAACGAAGAGGGAGAAGCGCTGAAAGGAAGGAAGGTGGGGGACGGGATGGCTCGAGAGCTGAAACTCGAGGACAGGGTGGGTGATTTCACGTTTGAAATTCGACATTCAATGCGGGGATTCCGACGAAGGTTAGTCGCAGAGGACCTCATAAGCTCCAACCCGAGCGGCTGTAATTCTGGGAAAGGTTGACTTTGGGATAAACTTTTGCTCGCCTCCGACGAGCGCATATGTACAATGAGAAACGAGCAAACGATGACAACACGGAATCGGCCTGTGAGCACAGAGGAGGAGGCAAAACGAAGGAAACGTGCGTCGTCCCAGGCTTATAGACATTGATGAGCTTTCGATCGAAGAGGAACACCACCATTTTCTCGCCAGCCATCTCCGTTCAGCACCGCATTCTGAATTATCGAGGGACTCCAAAACCCCTCACTAGTACTTACTTATCTCCCAAGATCTTCAGAGTTCTCCAGCTAGCCATCACCACGCCCTGATGCCAAAGTTTAGGAGCCCCGCCCGCCAACGGACACTGGGTAACTGGAAGCGCTGGTCCTGGCAACTAATTTTAGCTTCGCCAAGTGAGAGAGGCACAAAGATCATCCACTGATTCCCGAAGGCATGGTTCGAAGAAGGGCACTGAGATGCGGAAATTGATGTGGTAGTTGGTGAGTGCGTTCAGCTCGAGCTCACAATGAGACGTAGTCGAGATTGTTGAATCCAGGGCGACAAGTCTCGATCATGCGGAAATTGATGTGGTAGTTGGTGAGTACGTTCAGCTCGAGCTCACAATGAGACGTAGTCGAGATTGTTGAATCCAGAGCGACAAGTCTCGATCTTGGAGGATGGGGCTTTTCACATTGGGCATCGTGCGTCGTTTATTTTCGTCCCCTAGGCTGTGATTTTACTCCTTCTGGTTCAGTCCGCCTTACCCATGTCGCAAATTCTACTGAATGGGACCCTGTGATACCATCAACACTCGATGCCCACCAGCTTCCTACCCCGCGTGGCGTATGTGGGGGAAACCTCGCTTGGACGCGGCGGAGGTGAGGGCTGTATCCCGGAGAAGGACCCCTCATCAACTCGGAAGACGAGTCCCAACAGGACGGTTGGGGTTCTTGGGCCTCATGCTCCGTTACTGTTCACACCTTTTCACACCTGGGCGCGATCACCCGGATCCCGTTCATAGCGGATAACCCGCACCATTAGTTGTCCATCATGAATCATATATGATGGATCCCTTTTTTATGAGGGTTTAAAAGCCTATCGCCCTCTCTCCCTTGGTGTTCCGAGGTCCCCCACCTTCGGTCGCGCCCTTCCACAAGATCGTTCCTCCCCTCAATCCGATCCATGTCTAGCTCTCAACAGAAACCCTGGTCCGATAACCCCAACGCTCCAAAGATCTCACATCGGGTGTACTCTCAGGAAAAGGCATACTTTGCTGGAGCTCTTATCGGCGCGATTCTCTATGGTACGCGCAAGACGCGTCCGCCCACGCGTCCGCCCACCTGTGCTTACTTTTTGGTTTATCCTAGGGGTCGTCATTGTGATGTTCTTCCAATGTATGGCCGGGTTGTTGAGCCCTCTCTATCGCAGAAGGGAGGGCGTCAGGTGGGGGGTCATCTCCTACACGTTGGCCATATTCTCGTTCGTGACCGTGTATACCGGGATGAACCTCCACCTTGAATCCATTTCCTACATCGATAACCGCGAATTCCCTGGTGGCAGGGGGATACCCCCAGGACCCCTCGGATTTCGGTCATTTATTTACTCCAATCCGCTCAGCCTCACTCCAAATGTTATGTTCTTCTTGAACAACTGGTTAGCGGATGGCTTTTTGGTCAGTTCATATATTCGACATTTCTACCAGGCGTCTAACTCCAGTCCCCCAGCTCCATCGTTGTTACATAATCTACGCTAGGAACCTCTGGGTCATTGCCTTCCCCTTCCTCGTGTACCTTGCGTCCGTTGGTACGTAATATGGCCACGCTCTGGGCTAACGCCGTTGACTAACACCAATAATATAGGGTCGGGTATCTTGGTCATCCACCAGATGTCGCAACCGGTCAGCCAAACCTGGGCCATTCTCCTCCTCAGATACAGTATTCCATGGATCTCGGTGGCAGTTTCGCTCAACGTCCTCCTCACCCTCGTGATCGTCCTCCGGCTCTTCCTCGGCAGTAGGAACCTTCGCGCTGCCACCGGTTCTCCGAGTGGAATCAGTGGATTATACGTGGCCGTCGCCACCATGCTCATCGAGTCTTGTGCGCTGTACGCAGTGAATTCGTTGGTGCTGCTCGGACTGTGGATCAACAACGGTGATGTCGCGGGTGCCTTCTTGGTCATCCTCTCTGAAATACAGGTTTGTGGTTTCCCACGACCGCGGCCTTCGGATCGATTCTGACAACGGGTTGGATAGGCGATCGCTCCACTGCTCATCATTAAACGGATCGCCGATCGGAGTGCGTTGACGAGCGAAACTTTCGTCTCAGCGCGTACCGGTCAATTCAACGCTAAGAGTCGAGGCGAGTCGACGGGTGGCAGTACTGTCCTTGGTCACTATCCCATGAATTCTGTGGACAAGTATAGGACGGACTCCAGTGAACCCGTGGCTGGGGTTGGGGCTGTACTCAACCTCCGTCCGGATAATCAGGTCTAATGGTCCCCAAGACCTAGCGCCTCCTGCGGTTTCTGTTTCTCCCCCCCGGTCGGGCCTTTAAGCTTTGTCATCAACTTCGAACCCACCACTGCTCTCCCCCATCGTTTTCCCACCTTATTTAGTTTTCACACCAAGCGTGTCCTGGAGCTTCTTTCTCGTTTGTACCCATACTTTGGATGTACCCTATGTGTGTATCCTATTGTCTCAAACTGCGTGGTTGTATCAGCGACAATGGTGGAATTCCCTTCCACCTACACAAGAACCGAACGCACCTCTGTGTCTATCCGCTCCAGGAATGTTGGGCTGCATCCATTGGGACGCGTCTGTTCCTTCCGTATCCACAGAAGCCTTCGCGATATGAGAAGGACACGAACCGTGTCCGGTTTCTGGGGTCGACTGAAAGAAACCGAGGGCAGCATCCCAAGGACAATGCGGCGGCACCGATGTCCCCCAGGAACCGCCTCCTCATCCTGGGAGCGAACTTCGATGGGGTGGGCGCAAGGTTTTTTAAGCAGGAAACAGTGACAAAGTCGGCCGATCCACATGAGCTCCATCTTCCGTATCTCTCGCACAAAACAAAGAGCGGTATTCAGCAAGGCCAGTCCGATACAGCGACACAGGCCACACTTCTGCGAACCGTGTCAATCCCAGGGCACTGTACTTTGCGTTCGTCTTTCCACTTCACCACATCGACCACCCGTTCCATCAAGAACTCCAGGACAGACCCCAGGGGGCCACGTGCATTTTACCTTTATCCAGCCGCTGCGACTCGTCCATTGGCACTTCTGCAGGCGGACTTTAGATGACGGGCGTTTGAAATGGGGGCGAAACAAACAAACCTTGGAGAACTCATCGCAAAAGACCCGACTCCCCGCGAAAACTTACCGTTCGCATCGCCTTCTTTCTCGATGCGTGCACTCGTACTGTGGACAATCAACGTCAACTATGGGCCTTTTCGTCCATCCAGACTAAGAGGACTTTGTTAAACAATGCGATGATGCGCTTCTAGCACGAGCTCCTCAGGAATTGTTATATTCCGAAGTTCGTGGATGGGCTACGCCGTGAGCAGGTGAGTCAAGCGGGAGGGAGAAACGGGGTCCGAAAAGCTGCAAAGTGCCGGGAAGGGGGGGTGCTCTGACCGACTGGAAGAATTCAGAACGTGGGACCAGTGGAACATAACTGGGGGTAATAAGCGGACCCAGCAACGCGTCCGGATTACGAAACAGACTGCAGAACTGGAATTCCTTGGGGCGCGCTTTACTCGAGATTTTACCCCCGGCCTACAAGGGGCGGTGACGATAGCAAGGTCCATCCTAGGCTGGAATCTAGCCTCAATTCAGAGGAGTAATGGAGGGCGTCGAGGGGGGGTGACCTCTGAATTGGATCCATCCATGGAGTGGGACATCAACAGGTCGGGCACTTACGCATATACACAAGCAAGGCGAGCGAACAACGACGCCCCAAAACCGACTCGCGAGCACAGAAGAGGAGGCAAGTTGTGAGACACGGGAGGAGCTCGTGTCATGCACCGAGCGGGCTAGAGTGTCTCCCTCTCAAGTTGAGGCTGGATTCCTGCCTACTCCACACTTCGCGTCCAAACCCTCAGGCGATGGTAAATCAGTCTCGATGTATTCAGCAGTATACTCGCAGAAATCGCGAGGGGATAAGGGTCACTCAAAACTATTGTACAGTGTAATGGTGGAAGCCGGAAAACAGGCCAAGAAGGGAGATGAAGTGGTGACACGAGAATGTGATTTGAGGCAGAAGCCAATGCTGATGAAGCGGTTCCGCTGCTGTGCAAGGCAACGCATAACATAAATAGTCAAAGAAAGACCCAAAAACTTGAAGGAACTCCATCACCGCTGTGGACTTCTCGGCCGCGCTACGCAGTTCAATCATCATCGGTCTCGGTCTCGTACAGGACCACAAAATCGTTGTTAGTCGTGCCCCCATTGCTGGTCTGAGAGGGGGCACGAGGAACTGGAGTAGGCTCCTCTTGTGGATCCTCGAACGCATCGGAATGGGCCGAGCTCAAGGATGGGCTGGAGGGGACGTCAACAATGGACAAGTCCGAATCCTCACTTCCGACGTCGGAAAGGGTGTCGGTAGTTGCGGTGGTAGTGGCGCGAGTTGCAGCGATAGCGAGGGTAATGGGACCGACCGAAGGGACGGAAGCTCTTTCAGTAGCAGCTTGAGGCATGATGATCAAAGAGGAGGAAGAGATGGTTCCTTCTTCATCGGAAGAGTTGTGAGGCTCGCCCACGGTGATGCTGAGGATACATTTAGGTGGAGATGCGAGAAAGACAAAGGAGAGACGTACTCGGCCCACAGTGAGTGTCCGAAGTGGTTGCCATTGCCATCATTCAGCCTCCAGTAGCTGACGTATTTTCCGGGGACCTCAGGAGCCTGTAGCGGGTGAACAATCCAGCTCGTCGTCAACGAACGAAGGACGTACCTTCATATCTCCGGTCCAGATATCGATTTCCTCGCCGGCAGTAACTTTTCCAACCTTGGCCACAGTGTTCTCCTCGCTGACTAACTTGTCACCAGCCACGAACATCAGTTGAGTATTCTCGGGCCAGTCGCGAACGCCATCGTTGAGCATCTTCCAGGACTTGACAAATTCGGCACCAGGTGGGAGTAGGTGTCCATCGGAAATGTTGTTGTCAGAAATGAACGTGGCTCGAAGGGGGGCCTCTGGGATAGGGGAGGACACGGGCTGGACTGCCTTCTCAGACATGACGGGGGAAAGGAGTGTGGCCTGAGGCTCTGGGACTGGCTCGACATCCCCAGGGACCCTGGGTTCCTCAGCGGTAGGCTGTGGGGCGACCGCGGTGTCGGACTTCGTGTAAGACTCGGGGTTAGGGTTGAACCACTGTCCAAAGTCTCGCTCAAAATTCAAATCCCCGAGCTCACGGTCAAGGTCCAACTTGTTGAAAAACGGCTCCTCGTCTTGCACGAAGGTCCCGGGAATAACGGATTCTTTCTCTAGGAAGTTCAACTCAGGAACATCGACGCGAGGGGTGTCGACGGGCTTCATGGTGGGAGTTGGGAAGGACGCAGGTTCTTCGACCAGTACGTTCAAGTCTGGGATGAGAGGACCAGTGGGGGTGTGGGCGACTGTTGGCGGTGGTGGCGGAGTGGCGGCCGAAGGGGTGTTAAGCGGTGTAGTCACCTCTGGCTGAGCTGGAGATGGCGGAGGAACGGATTGGACTGGGACTGCACTAAACTGACCAGGGCGGTGAGGGAGGGGGATAGCGGAAGTCCTCATCTTCAGCATGTGGTGCGCGGGTGGGTGGAACGGGATTGGATGAGCTTCACATTTCTCGCACAGATCGTAGTCGGGGCAGATCATACACTAATCCGAAAGGTTACACGGATCGCTGTGATAGGTAGGGTTGGATGGCGTACCTTATAACGGGTACCGATTATCTTCTTCTGGCAACCGTCACAACGAGCAGGGTGGTGCTCAGGGCGGCGTTGCGTGATGATAAGAGCCTGAGGGTCGATGATCTTGACAAAGTTGTGCGGATGCTGCTCAGGGGTGATTCTTTGACACAGGTGAGTATCATCAATGGAACGGAAAGGCGACTACTTACGCAAAGCACCGCCTGCATGTATCGTAGTCGGGGCAATCCAGGCATTTCTAGAACAAATTTAATAACAGGACGGTGCGTTGGGGGTTCCACGTACGTATCGATCTCCATAAATCTGGGAGTCGCACATATCACAAACGGCGTTGTGCAAGACGGGCTGCGGTTCGGGTTCTGAAACTGGGGGTCGAGGAGGGGAGGGTTGATTCGTCTCCCTCTCGCCTTCACCAGTAAAAACGGTGTGAACGATGACGCGACCGGGCTCCTCGATTTCGAAAAATTCATGGGAGGTGGCGTGGCGACCTCTCCTGTTGGTAATGCAAGGAGTGCACATGTCGTAGTCTGAGTATATGTAAGCAATTGGGAATTAAGAGCGTCCAAGTGTTTCGTACCGGGGCAGTCCAGGCACTTGTGTCTAATGCCACGGATAGTCGACTCGCAAACGTCGCAAACAACTCCTGTGTGAACTGGCAACTCTACAGGCCCTGCGGAATCCATCTCATGATCAATAACGACTCTGGGCGTCGGGGGACCCGAAGAGGTCGACGTAGTCCCTTGTTGCTTATAACCAGGACCAAAGGCCTTGACCATGGACTCCTCGAAATTGTTCATGAAGCCAACCGCGGCGCGTTGAATATCAGCCTTTGCCTTGGCAACATCGCAACAGTGGGTCGAAGGCGGCCGTTGGGTGGCCTGGGCGGACTGGTTCGGATCGACATCCATGGGAACCTGGGGGAAGATGATAGGAGGGGGCGGGATTGGGATCGAGAATTGTGGCGGGGTTGGCAGCGAGCGCTGAGATAATGTGGCCCACGGAGAAGGAACGGGGGTCCTGTGAGGGGTCGATATTGGGTGTGGCGGAGGCGTAGGCAGGTAGAAAGGGTACATGGGAGAGAAGGAACTGCTCTGGCGCTTCTGCGACGGCTCCTCCCCAGTCTCGTCATTGTCGCTCTTTCGTTTAGCTGCGAAGCAATAGCCAAGCGTAGGAGTGCGGATGTTATCTTCGAGGACGACGAAACGCAAGGAAGCACCGGGCCAGGCCTTGTTGCGATAAACAGCGGTGCAACGCTCGAACTCGTCGGGATTGGTGACTCGAATGGCGATGAGGATGGTCCCGGGGGTTGTGGAATGTGGAGAGAAGAATAAACGAGAAAGAACTAAAGAATGAGTGATAGGGAAGACTCGAGTGAGCTGGAAACAGGGAGATAAGCGTCGTGAATAGGGACGGTCCGGAACGAGAACATACCTGCTCGTGCAGCTGGGTGTAGGTTGGAAAAGAGTCAGAGTCGAAAGAGAATTTACGGGTCTCATGCTTGTACGAAGCCTTGACGGTGAACATGGCTGTAGAAGAAAGGAGAGGAAGAGGAGGAGATGAGGGTGCTAAGCAAGTGTCAGGGAGTGCGCAAGCCTCCGCAGCCCCAGTCACACACCCCAGTCACGTGCTACGCCGCGTCCCCGAGATCCTCGATCATCCCCTGTCCCAGCTCACCTACGGACAAGTGACCCAGCTTGTGCCTGAAGCCCAGCAAAAAGTCCGTTGAGGCGGAGTGAGACGGGCAGATGCCGGTTGATGAAATGAGGGAGACTGACGTAGGCTGATACATTTATCTCGGGCATTTCAAATGAGCACGCCTGTT
>Ga0307511_10000684_pt1 | contig 36188 bp, 37 predicted proteins | sample 13_EM_MG_FD_200266 | JGI IMG/M metagenome (GOLD analysis project Ga0307511, IMG submission 200266) | Populus trichocarpa ectomycorrhiza microbial communities from riparian zone in the Pacific Northwest, United States - 13_EM | ecosystem: Host-associated > Plants > Roots > Unclassified | place... | reverse complement strand
TCGGCGACCGCCTTCTGGCGATGACCCACGACGAGCGGGCCGCCGTCCCCACCATCCACCCCGGCCGCGTCGACGTCATCGGCGGCGGCGCGATCATCCTCCGCGTGCTGGCCGACCACCTCGCCGAGCACGCGGCCATCACCCACCTCACCGTCAGCGAAAAAGACATCCTCGACGGCATAGCCCTCTCCCTCGTGAAGCCCTAACCCCCCGGCCCGACGGCATTGCAGGTAGGGGGGCTTTACCTGCGATCAACGCAGGTAAAGCCCCCCTACCTGCAACGAGAGGGCCTCAGCTGGACATGATCTTCGCTCGGACGGGTGGCCGCGGCCTGGCCTTGGCCGCGTCGTAAGCGGCGCGCAGCTCGGCTATCACGCCGCCGGGATCTTTCCTCAGACGCGATGGCAAGGTCTGCACGACAGCGATGCCGGCACCGGCGTAGCGCGTGTTCCGGGCGATGGTTCGCGCGTACCCCTTGGCGTCGAAGTGCCAGTCGAACGAATCGATCTCCCATGCGAGCGCCACATCGTCGAACCACGCGTCCGGCAGTGCGACGAAGGTGCCCTTCGCGTCATGGACCGGCACATTCCACAGCGCCTCGGGCAGCCCGGAACGCCGCCAGACCGCCAATCCATGTGACTCCGCGACCGACCTCGCGCCGACCTCGAGTTCGTAGAGCACTCTGCGCGGCAGGGCGGTCCCTCGTGGGCTACCTGAGTCCAGCTTGACCAACAGGTCCATCGGCACGCAGCGACCACGCTGAACGGCTTCGCTGAGCAATGCTCGCACCGGGTCGATCTTGCGCCATCGGCGCACTGCGTCCAGGACAGAGCGATCGAGCGGTGCCAGTGGAAGACTGTTCCTGGTGACCGGTTCGGGCATGTGTCTCGTTCGCTCGACGAGCGCGAACCCGGCGGTGCGTATCTGATGATCGTGTGGCACAAGCAGGTGTATGACGTCGTCCTGAGGGACCTGTTGCAAGCCGTACTGCCGTACGGCCTCGGTGCCGGTGATCGCGGCGTCCGGGCCACCGTGCAACAGCGCCGCTTCCAGACGTTGTCGAGGTGTCGGCTGGCCGTTCGACAACATGACAATGCCCGGTAGCAGCCAGCGCCACGGTCCTCCGGGCTGACATCGTCTGTACGAGGTGTAGTCAGGTACGCCGAGCCGCATGAGCTCGGAGACGCGGATGACACCCATGTGGCTTGCCCGGACCAGACTGTCGGTGCGGACTGCCCAATCTCCTCGGATCATGCCTCGATGCTGCCCCGACCCCCTGACAGTTCTCGCCGTAATGAGGGTTGGGGCGTGTGAGCCGGGTCAGCGGTTGGAGGAGGTGCGGATGAAGGCGGCTAGGTCGGCGGACTGCTGGAGGCGGCTGGGCTCGTGGACGTACATCATGTGGCCGGCTTCGTAGTAGGCGAGGTCGATGTTGGCGCGGAGCTCGTCGGGGATGGCCAGGTGGGCGACGACGTAGTCGCTGCCGGCGAAGGGGGTGGCGCCGTCGTGGTAGCCGGCGGCGATGTGCACGCGGAGGTGGCGGTTGACGCGCATGGCGGAGGCGAGCTTGTCGGCCACGGTGACGTGGGAGTTCTCGAAGTCCTTGTAGGACCACGGCCGCACCCGGTCGGAGAGGACCTCGTAGGGCAGGTCGTTCTGGTAGCCGAGCTCCCCGCGCAGGTAGTGGTTCAAAGCCGACGCGTACGGACCGGTGATGGCGTCGGTGGAGGGGTCGCTGCTGAAGTGCTCACGCCCGTAGTCGGCCTCCCAGCCGGTGAACCGGCCGTCGATGCGGCCGACGGTGAGCCGGCGTGAACGCAGAAGCTCGGTGAAGAAGCGGATGTGTTCGATGCGGAGATTGACTCGGTCGATGTAGTCGGCGGACAGGCCGGTGATGGCGGCGAGGCGGTCCACAATGGACTGACGGTCTTCGGGAGACAGCCGGTTGCCCTGGACGAGGGCCCAGATGTAGTCGCGTTCGGCGAAAGCGGTGGCCTCGGCGAGCACGTCGGCGAGGGAGCGGTCGCCGTGCAGGCCGTGGTAGTGGGCGATGGCGGCGTAGGTCGGCACGAACAGCGCGTACGGGAGTTCGTTGCCCTCGCTGAAGTCCAGGGCGTTGAAGTCCATCGCGGTGGAGATGAGGATCAGTCCGTTGAAGTACATGCCGTACCTGGACTGCAGTCGCTCGGCGATGGCCGCGCCGCGGGTGGTGCCGTAGGACTCGCCGGCGATGAACTTGGGCGACATCCAGCGGTCGTGCCGCGAGGTCCACAGCCGGATGACCTCGCTGATGTACTCGATGTCGGCGGCGAAGCCGTGGAAGTCCGCGGGCTTGCCGCCCGTGACGGCCCGCGAGTAGCCGGTGGACACCGGGTCGATGAACACCAGGTCGCTCTCGGACAGCAGCGTCTCGGCGTTGTCGACGAGCGCGTACGGCGGCGGGGTCAGCGTGCCGACGTCGCCGCTGACCACCCGGCGCGGGCCGAGCAGCCCGAGGTGCAGCCACACGCTGGCGGAGCCGGGGCCGCCGTTGAACGCGAAGGTCACCGGCCGCTGACCCGGGTCGGCGCCGTCGAGGGTGTACGCGGTGAGGAACACCTCGGCCTTGGCCACATTGCCGTCGAAGGCCCCGTCGGTGTGCTTCTCCTGCCGCAGCACGATCCGCCCGGTCGTCGCGGTGTACGCCAGCTCCCGGCCGTCGACGGTGATCGAGTGCTGGCTGGTCGCCAGGTCGTCGGTCGGCTCTTCGCTGGGCTTCTGCTCGTCGTTCGCTGCCATAGGTGAAACCCTAACCACCGTGGATCTACAAGATCTGGACAATGCGGTGGTCGGGTGTCGACGGTGCCCGCGGTTGGTGGCCTGGCGAGAGGCGGCGGCGACGCAGAGCCGGGCCAGGAAAGAGGAGTACTGGGCGAAGCCGGTGCCGGGGTTCGGTCCGCAGGACGCTCGGATAGCGGTGATCGGGCTCGCGCCGGCAGCGCACGGGTCGAATCGGACCGGGCGCATGTTCACCGGCGATCGCAGCGGCGACTTTCTGTTTGAGGCTCTGCACGCGGTGGGCCTGGCGTCGCAAGCGAAGGCGGTCTCCAGGGCGGACGGCATGCGGTTGATCGACACGAGGATGGCGGCGCCGGTTCGGTGTGCGCCGCCGGAGAACAAGCCGACGCCGGAAGAACGCGACAACTGCCGGCCGTGGCTGGCGACGGAGCTGGAGCTGCTGCGGCCGACGCTGCGGGCGGTGGTGGTGCTGGGGGCGTTTGGGTGGCAGGCACTGCTGCCGGTGTTGGGGGCGGCGGGCTGGCAGGTGCCGAAGCCGCGGCCGGCGTTCGGGCACGGCGTGGAGATCGCGCTGACGGCGGCCGACGGGGGTCCGGCGCTCACGCTCTTGGGGTGCTATCACGTCTCACCGCACAACACGTTCACCGGTCGGCTGACCCAGGAGATGCTGCGGGACGTGTTTCGCCGGGCCCGAGCGGTCGCCGATGACCAAGAGTGACGGTAGGGTGCGCCGATTCTGACCCGTTCGGCCGGTGAACCGATTCGGCCAACCCGGATGAACCCGTCAAGTCCGGCGAGGCGGCGACAGACAGTGATCATGCTCACGAGGGATCGCCGTCACATCGGGCCCGTTGTGGGCAGCGCCCCAAGGCGGTGGGTGCGACCATTACGCGTATGGCGGCAGTGAAGTCGGAACCCGCGAGGATCCTCATCGTCGGCGGTGGCTACGTCGGCATGTACACCGCGTTGGGCCTGCAGAAGAAACTCCGGTCCCGCGAGGCGTCGGTCACGGTTGTCGACCCGCAGCCGCACATGACCTACCAGCCCTTCCTGCCCGAGGCCGCCGCCGGCTCCATCGAGCCGCGGCACGTGGTCGTGCCGCTGCGCCGGGTGCTGCGCAAGTGCCACGTGCTCACCGGCCGGGTCACCAAGATCAGCGACGCGGACAAGGTCGCGACCGTCGAGATGACCGACGGCCACGTCGAGGAGATCCCCTACGACGTGCTGGTCGTGGCCCTCGGCTCGGTCGCCCGCACGCTGCCGATCCCCGGCCTGGCCGAGCGCGGCATCGCCTTCAAGACCATCGGCGAGGCCATCTACCTGCGCAACCACGTGCTGTCGCGGCTGGACCTGGCCTCCACCACCGACGACCCGGAGATCCGCCGGAAGCTGCTCACGTTCACCGTGATCGGCGGCGGCTACGCCGGCATCGAGGCGCTGGCCGAGCTGGAGGACATGGCCCGCTACGCGCTGCGCTACTACGAGAACCTGGACCCGGCCGACATGCGCTGGGTGCTGGTCGAGGCGACCGGCCGGATCATGCCGGAGGTCCGCGAGAGCCTGGGCGTCTACACGGTCAAGCAGTTGGAGGCCCGCGGCATCGAGGTCTACCTCGACACCCGGATCAAGACCATGGAGGGCGGCCACGTCGTCCTCGACGACGGCACCGAGTACGACGGCGACACGATCATCTGGACCGCCGGCGTGAAGGCCAACCCGGTGCTGGCCGAGACCGACCTGCCGCTGGACCAGCGCGGCCGGGTGATCTGCACGGCCACCATGCAGGTGCAGGGCCTGGACAACGTCTGGGCGGCCGGCGACAACGCCGCCGTGCCGGACCTGTCCAAGACCGACGTCGACCCGGCCGCCACGTGCAGCCCGTCGGCCCAGCACGCGGTGCGGCAGGCGGTGCAGCTGGCCAAGAACATCGTGTTGGTGCTGCGCGGCCGCAAGCCGAAGCCTTACGTGCACAAGTACGTCGGCTCGGTGGCCAGCCTGGGCCTGTACAAGGGCGTGGCCGACGTCTACGGGGTCAAGGCCAAGGGCTTCGTCGCGTGGGGCATGCACCGCGCCTACCACGTGTCCCGGATGCCCACGTTCAACCGCAAGGTGCGGGTGGCGTTCGACTGGCTCGGCTCGTGGCTGCTCAAGCGCGAGGTCGTGTCGCTCGGTCAGATCAACGACCCGAGGGCCGAGTTCGATCGCGTCACGAAGAGCTGAGAATTTCCTCTTCGGCGCACGACACGCCGGGCTTGATCCGCCGAATGGGCTATGATCGGTGTCAGTCGTCTTGACATTGCGTTAGGCGGGTCCCGAAACTACCCGGGGCGGATCGCCTGAACGTGTGATGCGCCTTCGGGGAAAGAGGTGACCGCGATGTCGATGGAGGACCTGGCCGCGCAGCTGCGCAGCGGCGAGATCGAGGACCAGGCGCTCGCGGAGTTCGCTGCCGAGTACGCACGCGCGGAGCGGATCTCCCGCAGCAAGAAGGACGACTGAGCATGATCGGCGCTGGGCGGGCCCAGTCGGACGGCCCGCCCCAGCCGATGCTCCCCGCCCGCCCGACGCCCCTGCTGCTGCAGGGCCAGGACTACGTGTTCCGCGCGCCCAGCGGCTGTTTCGACTTCCAGGAGCAGATCCACCGCCTCGACATGGTCGAGGACAGCGGCGAGCCCGCGCCCTGCGTGCTGGTGCTGGCCCGGTCGGCCGACATGGAGATGAACGAGCTGTCCATCGCCCTGGCCGAGCGGGGCATCCGGATGGCCCGCATCGACGTGGACCGCTGCCTCGACCTGGCGTTGACCATCTACACCGACACCCCGCTGCTCGAGCTCAACCGCTGGCTGCTGCGCCCCCTGCTGGTCTGGCGGCGCCATTTCGAGCTGGCCGCCATGCCCGTGGACCCGCGGACCATCAGCGGCGCCTACGCGCTGGACCAGTGGTCCACCGTCGCCGGCTGGCTCAGCGAGCGGACCGAGTGGGCCCACGTGAACCCCGCCCGGGCCACCGGGCACCTCAACCGGCTCACCCAGCTCGCCGATGCCGCCGCTTTCGGGCTGAGGACGCCCAGGACGGCCGTGACGACCCAGCCCGGGCGGAGCAGGCCCGGCGGCGGGCAGTGCATCGTCAAAACGTCCGGGCGGCACCTCCTCGAGCCTCGGCCCGGCGTGCAGCACGGGCTGTTCCCGCGGCCGCTGGACACCGCCCGCGCCGGGGACGTGCCCGAGGCCGCGCCGGTGATCGTGCAGCAGTACCTGGCCGCCGACACCGAGCTGCGGATCTTCGTCGTCGGCGAGCGCCTGATCGGCTTCCAGGTCGACAAGTACGACCCGGCCCAGCTGTGGGTCGACCCCGACAACGTCTCCGTGAAGCCCACCGAGGTGCCGGGCGCCCTCGCCGACCGGCTGCTGGCCCTGGCCCGGCACTGGCGGCTCCAGGTCGCCGCCTTCGACCTGCTCGTCGTCGACGGGGAGCACGTCTTCCTCGAGGTCAACGTCAACTGCGACTGGCGCTGGTTCGAGCACCGCGCCGGCAGCACCGACGTGTCCGACGCCGTGCACGAGTGGGTGGCCGTGCGCTTCGCCGAGCTGCTCGCCGCCGATCGGGGCCGATGAGCGATGGCCGTACCCCCACCGGATGCCCGAACGATCCGCCGGCCGGGCGAACAGGGTCTCAATTGGCTGTAAGTACCTGACCTTGAGCAGTCGGACGGCTTAGGCTCCCCACGCCCCCGTAGCCCAATCAGGCAGAGGCAGGCCCCTTAAAAGGGTCAGAGTGTCGGTTCGAGTCCGATCGGGGGCACGCAGAGTCATGACAACGCTGACAGCGCGTCGGCCTTCACCCGATGGTGGGTAGCTCACGGCCCGCCGAGTGACCACGCTCGGCGGCTGCCGCGGGCCAGCGAACGGGCCCGGCGGACCAGGTCGTCGATCACTTCGGCGTCGGCCGAGGGCGGGGTGCCGGTGTTCGGATCGCAGCAGCTGGGCTTGGTGCGGCGGGTGTTGTCGGTCGGCCAGGTGCCGGCCAGTTGGTACAGGGCGTCGTAGACGTTGCGGCCGGGGTCGGTCTGCTCGTGCGGGCCGACGAGCACGACCCAGGCCCGCCCGGCCCCCTCGAAGGCGACAACGACGCGGTCGTTGTCGCGCAGATGGCGCACGCACAGCCGGGGCAGCGGCGAGGGGCCGGTGACGCGGTAGCCCAGGGCGGCGCAGCCGCGGTGGGCGAGCTCGTCCAGGAAGGACTCGTAGGCCTTGCGGGCCGGTCCGCGCAGCAGCGCGGCCTGCGCCGAGGCGACGCGGGTCTCGACTACGTCGATCACTCAGGGATCGTCGTCCCCGAGCGCACGACCGTTCCCTCGCCCAGGACCACCTGGTCCAGGCTCTCGGCCAGGTCCTCGCGCTCCAGCAGGGCCTGGTCGCTGAGCCGGCGGTGCACCTCGTCGAGCAGCCCGCGGCTGCGGCCGATCCGGCGGATCTCGCGGACCAGGTGCATCACCTCGTGCACCCGGCGCGGCTCCAGCCGCATGGTCGGCTCCTGCTCGCTGACCAGCAGCACGCCCTCGCTGGCCCAGGCCCGCACCGTCTTCTCGGTCAGTTCCAGCAGGTCGGCGGCCACCACCGGCCGGATCGGCATGGCGCTGTCCAGCAGGTTGTCGGCCACGTCGTACAGCTTGCTGCGCCCGGGCGCACCGCTGGGCAGCGTGCCGGCGACCTCCTCGATCGCCTCGACGTTGGCCAGCAGCCGCTCGGTCTGCTCCTTCTCGGCGGCCACCGACATGACTACCTCCCCTGGTTGACTACCGATTATGGGCCCGGTTTTCAGTAGTAGCAAGTGTGATTCACGTGAAACGTCAAGCGGACGCGCCGTGAGGTGCGATGTTTCCCTCGGGACGGTGACGGGCGTCACGGAGTTGGAACCGGTCTGATGTAGGTTCGTCTCCCTGCTCCCGTAGAGATGACGCGATGCCCAGTCCCGAGTTCGAGGCGCTGCTCACGGCCATTCGGGCCAGCCCACGGCCCGAGCCGGCGGCTGGCACGGACGGTGTGCGCCAGGCACGCGAATCGATGGACCTCGCGCTGGGTGCCATCCCGCTGGCCGACGGCGTGCTGACCGGCGAGACGGATGCGGGCGGCTGCCCGGCGGTGTGGGTGCGTCCCCAGGGCGGCGCGATGGACCGGGTGCTGCTCTACCTGCACGGCGGCGGCTACCGGGCCGGCTCGGCCGCCGCGTTCAGCGGCTTCGCCTCGCAGTTCGCGGCGGTGATGGGCATGCCGGTGCTGTTGCCGGACTACCGGCTGGCCCCGGAGCACCGGTTCCCGGCGGCGGTGGAGGACGTGCTGAGCGCGTACCGATGGCTGCTGGACGAGGTCGGCTACTCGCCGGGCCGGGTGGTGCTGCTCGGTGACACCGCCGGCGGCGGCCTGGTGGTCGCGGCCATGCTGGCCGCCCGCGACCTGGGCTTACCGCAGCCAGCCGCGGGGGCGTGCCTGAGCCCGCTGTTCGACCTCACCGCGAGCGGCGAGTCGTACGACAAGTTCGCCGAGGACGATCCGATCTACAGCCGTGCGCAAGCGCTTGCGGCGGCGGCCGACTACCTGGGCGAGGCCAATCCGCGCGAGCCGCTGGCCTCGCCGCTGTTCGCCGACCTGGCCGGGCTGGCCCCGCTGATGGTGCACGCCGCCGAGCGCGAGGTGCTGGTGGACGACGCCCGCGCGCTGGTCGCCGGCGTGCTCGCCGCGGGAGGCAGGGCCAACCTGGAGATCTGGCCCGACCTGATGCACTTCTGGCACCTGTTCGTGCCGGACGTCCCGGAGTCGACCGCGGCCGTCCTCGGCGTCGCGGAGTTCCTGCTGACCTACATCGGGGCCTAGCTCCCTGCCACATGCGGTCCGCATGTGACGCGGGGAGGCAAGTACGACGCTCATGTGCCGTTTGCTAACGCATATGGTGTTTGCCACGTGTGCGCCATTGTCGACGCTGTGCGCGGCATGCGGACCACATGTGGCGGAGGAGGTCAGGAGTCGTCGTTGAGGCGGGCGTCCTCGAGATCCAGGGTGCGCTGCAGGCGGCGGCGGGTGCTGTCGTCGATGTCGCCGTCGTCGAAAAGCCTGGTCAGCTCGGTCATTTCCACGGCCAGCAGCTCACGGCGCAGCTGCTTGTAGACGGACGCGACCGACGAGCCGGGCAGCTCCTCGTCGGTGCCGCCGTGGTCGATCCGGGCCAGCAGGCTCTGTCTGAGGCGGTCGAGCACCGCGTGCGGGGCGGCCTCCAGGTCGTAAAGCTGTTCCAGGTGGGCCAGGCCGGCCTCGGCCAGCCGCACGTTGGCCAGGTCGTGCTCGCGGCGGGCCTCGGCCGGCGTGCGGGCGATGCCGGCCCGCTTGACCAGCGGTGCGAGCGTGAAACCCTGCGCCACCAACGTGATCACGATGACCGTGGTGGCCAGCGCGAGCACGAGGTCGCGCTGCGGCACCGGTTCGCCGTTGTCGGTGAACAACGGAATGGACAGCACCGCGGCCAGCGGCACCACACCCCGGGCGCCGGCCCAGGAGACCACAGTGGACGTTCGCCAGTTGACGCGGCGGTTTCCGCGCCGCAGCTGCATGATCCAGCCGAGCGGGAACACCCACAGGAAGCGGATGACGATCAGCGCGGCGGTGATCACCAGTGCCTGCCACGGCCAGCCCGGATCGGAGCCGGCCAGCCCGCGCACCAGGTACGGCAGCTGCAGGCCGATCAGGCCGAACACCGCGCTCTCCAGGATGAAGATCACCGTGCCGTAGACCGCGTCCACCTGGAGCCGGATGTGCGCGGTGGTGATCTTCGGCGTCTGCGCGCCGAGCACCACGCTGCACACCACCACCGCCGTCACGCCCGAGCCGCCCAGCGTCTCCGCGAGCACGTAGGCCGAGTACGGGCTGACCAGCGCGATCACCGTCTCCAGCACCGGATCCACGGTCCGCCGGCGGATCAGCCAGATGCCGCCGGCCACCACCAGACCGACGATCAGGCCGCCGCCGGCCAGCAGCAGGAACTCACCGCCGACCGACTCCAGCGACAGGGCCCCACCGGCGAGCGCCGCCGACACCGCCAGCCGGAACAGCACCAGGCTTGTCGCGTCGTTGAACAGGCTTTCCGCCTGCACCAGCACCTGGATCCGAGGCGGCAGCGAGAGCCTCCGGCCCAGCGCGCTCACCGCCACCGGGTCCGTGCTCGCCAGCACCGCCCCCAGCACGAACGCCATGCTCGCCGGCAGCGGCGCCACCAACGCGGCCACCAGTCCGACCGCTGCGGCCGAGGCCAGCACCAGGCCGACCGCCAGCACCGTCACCGGCCGCCACACCGCGCGCAGGTCCCGCCAGGGCATCTCCTCGCCCGCCGCGTAGATCAGCGGCGGCAGCACCACCAGGCTCACCAGCTCCGGCGTCGCCCGGACCTCCGGCACCCCCGGGAACAGGCCCACCACCACGCCCGCCACCACCAGCAGCGAGGGCGCGGGAATGCTCAGCCGGCGGGCGAAGGTCGCGACCACCGTCGCCAGCACCACCAGCAGAAGCACAGTTTCCACGCTCTGCATCGCTGGCACCTTTCACCGGGGTCCACGGAACTCGCCGACCAGACTTCCCGGCACACCGGACCAGACCCTACCTGCCACGCCACCCGAACGGGTGGATCACGAGGTCAGGTGGGACCCAGCTCGCAGCGACTCACCCGTTCAAATACGCCAGCACCGCCAGCACCCGGCGGTTGTCGTCCTCGTGCTGGTGCAGGTTCAGCTTGGTGAAGATGTTGTTGGTGTGCTTGCCCACGGCCTTCTCGGTCACGAACATGCGGGCGGCGATCGCGGCGTTGGAGCGGCCCTCGGCCATCAGACCGAGCACCTCCTTCTCCCGCGGTGTGAGGGTGCCCAGCGGGGCGTCGCGCTCGCGGCTGGACAGCAGCTGGGCGACCACCTCGGGGTCCATGGCCGTACCGCCGTCGGCGACCCGGCGCACGGCGTCCACGAACTGCTTCACGTCGGAGATGCGGTCCTTGAGCAGGTAGCCGACGCCGCCGCTGCGGTCGGACAGCAGCTCACGCGCGTACAGCTGCTCCACGTACTGGGAAAGCACCAGAACCGGCAGACCCGGGATCTCGCGCCGGGCCTGGATGGCCGAGCGCACACCCTCGTCGGTGAACGTCGGCGGCAGCCGCACGTCGACCACCGCCACGTCCGGCTTGTGCTCCGTGAGCGCGGCCAGCAGCTCCGGCCCGGACTCGACGGCCGCGACCACTTCGAAGCCGTGAGCCTGCAACAACCGGATCATGCCGTCCCGGAGCAGCAGCAGGTCTTCCGCGATGACTACACGCACATATGAGAGCTAACCACACCCCACCGACCACCGAGGGTGGAATGCCGCCGTGGCAACGGGTCCTTCTGGCCCAACCCTCAGAGGGTGATCACGGTGCCGTCGGCGACGACCTCGACGCCGACGGCGGTGATCTCCGCCGACTCCGGGGAGTCCGGGTCGAGCAGGGGGTTCGTGTTGTTGAGGTGGGTGTAGATCCGGCGCATGCCGGGGAATCGGCGCAGCTCGGGCAGGCTGCCGCCGTCGCCGAAGACGGGCAGGTGGCCCATGGCGGACTGCCCCTTGGCGTGACCGGTGCGGACGCCCATCTCGTCGGGAGCGGAGAAGGTGCCGTCGACCAGGAGGCAGTCGACGCCGGCCAGCAGGGCCTCGAAGTCCGGGGACCACGAGGCGAGGCAGGGGGCGTAGAGCAGGGTGCCGCCGGTGGCGGGGTCGTGGATGCGGTAGGCGACGACCCAGGGGCCGGGCAGCTCGCTGGTGTACTTGGGGCGTTTGACGCCGACAGGGTGGGCGGTGGCGACGAGGCCGCCGGTCAGCTCGAACGACTGCCCGGGCACGGCCTCGTGCCAGGACCAGCCGGCGTAGTTGTCGAGGACGGACCCCAGGCCGAGGTTGGAGCGCAGGGCGGAGAGGGCGTTGGCGGGGGCGTAGAGGGACTGGCCGCCGCCCTCACGAAGGGAGAAGACGCCGAGGGAGTGGTCGAGCTCGGCGGAGGTGAGCAGGACGCCGCGAAGAGGGGTGTCGCGCCGGCCGGGACCGGGGGTGAACTCCGGGGAGCCGACCAGCTGCACCCGAACGTCGGGGGAGGCGTTGAGCAGCCACCAATCGGCGCCATTGCCGCTGACGGCGAGGCAGTCCTGGGTACGGGACGGCAGCAAACCCTTGCGGGCCAAGGCACAGGGGGAGCAGGCGCAGTTCCACTGGGGGAAGCCGCCGCCGGCTGCGGTGCCGAGCACGACAACCCTCACACTGACCGCCGCATGGCGAAGGCGGGCCGCTCGACGGTGATCTCGGTAGTGAGAATGCCTTGCACCAGGCCATGATCCGGCGAGAGCGTGCACACCGGATCGGTCGCGGCGGCGTCGCCGGTGAGCTGGAAGGCCTGACACCGGCAGCCGCCGAAGTCGATCTCCTTGCGGGGGCAGCTCCGGCACGGCTCCCGCATCCAGGAGGTGCCCCGGTAGGCGTTGAACGTCTCGGAGTCGTACCAGATCTCCGAAAGCGAGGATCGTCGGACGTTCTGCACGGGGAGCGAGGTGATCACGCTGGCGGCGGGGCAGGGCAGCACGTCGCCGTTGGGGGCGACGGTGAGCTGCCGGGCGCCCCAGCCGTACATGCACGGCTTGGGGTTGGCCTCGTGGTAGTCGGCGACGACGTAGACGATCTCCATCCGACCGGCGAGCCGCCGTTTCGCCTCCTGCACAACGGGTCCGGCGGCGGCGAGCTGCTCCCGGGTGGGCAGCAGGGCGGCCCGGTTGCGCAGCGCCCAGCCGTAGTACTGGGTGTTGGCCAGTTCGAGCCGGTCCGCGCCCATCTGCTCGGCCAGCTCGATGATGCCGCCGATGTGGTCGAGATTGGCCTTGTGCAGCACGGCGTTCACGGTCAGCGGCAGTTCGGCGTCCTTGATCAGCGCGGCGGCGGCCAGCTTGCGGTCGTAGCCCTTGACGCCGGCGATCAGGTTGGCGTTGCGCGGATCGGCGTCCTGCACGGACAGCTGGACGTGATCAAGGCCGAGGGAGACCAGTTCGGCCAGCCGCTCGGCGGACAGACCCAGGCCACTGGTGACGAGATTGGTGTAGCAGCCCAGGCCGCTGGCGTGGGCCAGCAGCGCGGGCAGGTCGGGCCGGGCCAGCGGCTCGCCGCCGGACAGGTGCACCTGCAACACCCCGAGCTCCCGACCCTCGTCGAAAACCCGTTGCCACGTCGAGGTCTCCAGCTCGTCGGCCCGCCGCACCAGCTCGACCGGATTGGAGCAGTACGGGCAGTGCAGCGGGCATCGGTGCGTCAGCTCGGCCAGCAGTCCCAGCGGCGCCTCAGTCAACGTCCACCACCCGTCGGGCCACGAGCCGGTCCACCAGCTCGATCACGTCATCCGGCTGCACGCCGTCGAACTCGTCGGCCAGGGCCAGGGCGATGTCGCCGACGCTGGCCGAACCGTCGCAGCGGGACACCACGGCGGCGGCGGTCTCGTTCAACAGCAGCACACCCTCGGGAAACAGCACGACATCGCTGTCCCGGGTCTTGTCGTACGTGCACCGCACGCCCCGGCGCACCCGCGGCACGGCGTCCAGCGTGGTCATGAGTGGTAGTCCACGGCGTCCAGGATCGCTTGCAGCACATCGCACTTGAACGCCAACGCGGCCACGCAGGCCTGCTGCTGCTCGCGAGTCCGGGCGTGCTCCACGACGATGTCCAAAGTGGACTTGCCCTCGCCGGCGATCACGGTCAGCCGGGACACGAAGTAGGCGAAGCCCTCCTCGCCGATCCACGGGTAGTTCTCCCGCATGTCGGCCAGCCGCCGGCGCATCAGGCCGGGGGAGAACATCTCGGTCAGCCCGGACGCGATCGACTCCACCCACGGCTTGGTGCGGGCGAAGTTGACGTACGCGTCGACGGCGAACCGCACGCCCGGCAGCACATGCCGCTCGTCGAGCACCTCGGCCCGGTCCAGGCCGACGGCCTCGGCCATGCGCAGCCAGTTCTCCGCGCCGCCCTCGCCGTCGCGGCTGCCGTCGTGGTAGACGATGCGCTCCATCCAGTACCGCCGGACCTGGGGCAACGGGCAGTTGGCCAGGATGGCGGCGTCCTTCTGCGGCAGGCTGCGCTGGTAGTACCAGCGGTTGGCCGCCCACAGCTGGAGTTCTTCGCGGCTGAGGTCACCGGCGTGCAGGCGCAGGTGGAACGGGTGGTCGTGCCAGTAGCGCGGGGCCAGCGCCCGCAGCTCGGCGATGAAGTCCTCGGCCGCCAACATGATCGACTCCTCCGTGGGCGTGGGTGAACGGACCATTCCCAAACCCGGAGTCGAGGAATGGTCCGTTCCAAACAGGAAACCCTTGACAGGTCAGACCCGCGCGGAGTACGCGGTGACCTCCATCGGCGTGTCGTAGTCGTTGAAGTCGGGCTTCACCCAGGAACGGCGGGCGGGCTTGCGGACGGACTTCTCGGCGCGCTTGGCGGTCTTCGGTGCGGACATCGCTCACTCCTTAGACGACATCTGTGTGGGCAAGGCCGCGGCGGAACACCACAGTAAGCCCTTTCTACGGCTCGCGGCTAGACACCTTCCGACCGCCGGCGCACCTCTTTCGTAGGATTGACGGCCTAGTTGTGGGCCGCCGGCAGCGTGCGCAGCGCGTCCAGCGTGGCCGGGTCCTGCAGCTGCATCCACTGGATCACCTGGGTGTAGGTGGCGCACACCGTCTCCGGCTTGTCGCAGGTCTCGCCCATGAACTGCTCCACCGCGCCGGAGAACGCGCCGCCGGCCCACTCGTTGAAGTGGTTGGCGATCACCAGCGGCGCCCGGTTGCCGTTGAACACCGTCTGGTACACCGACCGGTAGGTGTCCAGCACGATCGGCGTGAACTCCGGCCCCCGCGCGTCGTCGCCCTCCTTGGCCCCGTCCAGCAGGTACCAGAAGTTGAAGTCCATCATCACCACGTTCTTGTCCAGCGCCGGCACCCGCACCTCCGGCAGCGGGAACTCCCACAGCCCGCGGTCCACCGTCGGCCAGGTGACGCCGAACGAGACCTGGCTGGTGTCATAGACAAAACCGTGCGCCTTGATCGACGGGAACAGTTGGTCCCAGTTGCCCTCCAGGCACGGCGTGCGGCCACCTCTGATCATGTCGGGGGTGACCTTCAGGCCCTTGCCGTCGATCTCCTTGAGGAACGAGAAGAACTGGTCCAGCTCGGAGTTCCAGCCGGCGGTCGACCAGAAGCCGACGCTGGGCTCGGCGCCCTGGCAGAAGTGCCCGTTGTAGTGGGTGCCGAACTCCATGCCGTCGGCCAGCGCCCGGTTCAGGTAGTCGACGCGGAGCTTGATGTCCGCGTCCGTGCCGCCGAAGCCGATCTCGCTGGCCCCGGTCGGGTGCCCCGGACCGGTGTACTCGTTCTTCTCCCGGTCCGGGATCAGGTACGGCCCGGACAGCATCGCCGTCACCTTGGCCCCGGTCCGCTCGGCGATCGGCAGCACCCGATCCCAGTGGTCCTTGGACACGCCGCCGTCGAAGGAGAACAGGATGAACTGCGGCGGCTTCTCACCGGGCTTGAGCTTGTGCATCCACGCCGGCTGGGCGCCGGTCGGCGCGGGCGCCGTCGGCGTCGGGCCGGGGGCCGGCGTGGCCTGGCCCGCGGGCGTGATCGGCCCGGGATTGGTGGTCGTGGGTCCCGCCTGTGTTGTCGTCCCGCCCGATCCCTGTCCCATCACGATCACGACCACCACGGCCAGCGCCAACGCCACCGCGGTCGTCAGCCAACCCCACCTCTGCCTGAGCCCCATGACCGTTGAGACGACTCAGGGCCCGGTCGGGTTGTCGTCAGGACACGGGGTGGGCGATCACCACGCGGTTCTGGTCGTAGCCCAGGGCCCCGCCGACCCACTTGCCACCGCAGGTGACCAGCACCAACCGGTGCGGGCCGGTCTGGCCGAACAGCTCGTCCGCGTGCTGCGGCAGATTGTCCTTGTCCACGGTCAGGACCTGGTCGACGACGAACTTCAGCTGCTGGCCGTTGCCGTCGACCACGGTCACGGACTGCCCGGCCTGCGCGCCCCAGAGCTCGGCGAACGGGCCGGCGACGCCCTCCCAGTTGATGTGTCCGGCGATCAGCGTCGCCCCGGCCGGCGCGTCCAGGGCCGCGCCCCACAGCGCGGCCTTGGTCACACCGTTGGGGATCTGGAGCGTGCCGTCGCCGGCGACGCCGCTGCGCACCAGCGACGACCGGCCGCCCTTGGGCAGCAGGACGGTGTTCGGGGCGGGCGGCTGGGGCGTCTGCTGGGTCGACGGTGGTGGAGGGGCCGCGGCCGAAGACGTGGAGGTGTCCGGCACGGCGACCGGGGCCGGGCCGGCCTGCGGGTCGACCGTCTGGCTGTGGCCGACCGGCAGCGGCGAGCCCGGCACCGACTGGGGCTGTCCCAGCAGCGTCGCCCCGGCCGCCACCACGATCATGGTCAGCCCGAGCGCGCCGCTGACGGCCGTGCCGGCGGCGGCGGTCGGGTTCCGGTACCGGGACCGGCCGGCGGCCGGAAACCCGCCGGCCGAGACCGGCCAGCGGGTTTTCGGAGCCCGGTGCTTAGCCACGCGAGGCGTGCCGACGCCGGCGCAGCATCAGGCCGACGCCGCCCAGCGCGATCACCACCAGGCCGCCGACCGCGCCCAGCGCGGCCGGGTCGAGCGTGGTGACGGTGGCCGCGTCGGCGACCATCGGCGAGCCACCGGCCGGGATCCTGACCGGCACGGTCGGCGTGTTCGGCGTGTTGGCCAGCTTGAGCGCGAGCGTCTGGCCCGCCTGGATGGCGCCGCAGGCGTTGGGCGGCGACGAGGCGTTGAAGTTCTCGTCGTAGCCGGCCGGGGCCGCCACTTCGATGACGCAGATGTCCTGCGGCGTCTTCAGACCGTCCACAGTGGCCGTGCCGTCGGCGCCGGTGGTGACCACCAGCGGCTTGCCGTCGGTGCCGTTGAGCGGGCTGCCGTCCTGTTTGGCTGCCGAGCCGGTCTTGTCGGCGGCGGTGACCCGCAGCTGCACGCCGGCGATGCCGGCGCCGGTCTTGCTGTCCACCTTGGTCACCTTGACCGAGCCCGGCGCGGTGGTCGCGGTCGTCTTGCCGGTCTCCGTGATCGCACCCTGGCCGCCGGTGAAGACGGTCCACTGGAAGTTGCCCGGATCCTTGTCCGGCTTCTGCAGCTTGGGTGTGGCGATCGGCGCGTCCAGGTCGATCTTCACCGTCGGGTTGGGACCGGTCGGCGTGACGTTGACCGCCAGCGGGCTGCCGTCGGCCGGCGTGGTGACGGTGTCGGAGTCCACTTTGCCGTCGGTGACGGTCAGCTTCACCGGCACGCCCTTGATCGCCGCGCCGTCGCCGCCGTCGCGCGCGACGCTGATCGTCCACTTGTCGGCGGTGCCGATGATCTGCGCCGCGGTCGGCGGGGTCACGGTCGCCTTCCACGGGCCGTAGTTGGCGTCCGCGTCGGCCTTGATCTTGGCCACGTCGTCCTGCGCCGACTGCGGCAGCTCCTTCAGGTGCAGCGGCGCGTCGTAGGCGACCTCGGTCGGGCCCTGGTTCGGGTCGGCCGGGCGGCCCCCGGACGTGATGCTGTGCAGGATGTGCGCCACCGCCGCGGCCTGGGCGTTGGCGACATCCGCGGCCAGGCCGGTGGTGTCGCCGTAGCGCAGCAGAATGTAGGAGACCTCGGAAAGTGTCTTGGGGTCGATGGCGCCGCCCCACTTGTCGGTCAGCGTGCCGTCGGGCGTGTAGGTCGCGCCGGAGTCGGGCGCGGCCAGCGCGAACCGCACGCAGTACGCCGCCTTGCCGCCGACGATGTACTGGCCGAGCCAGTCGTTCGGGTCGTTGGCCGGCGAGCCCTTGTACGGCTGCTTCGGCACGTTGAGGCCGGCGCCCGTCTGCGTGGCGGCGCTGGCCAGCGGCGGTGCGAGCACGCCGAGGCCGGCCACCAACATCGTGATTCCGGTCACCCCAGCGACCAGTTTGCTCAGTCCCATAACGGTCCTGCGCTCCCTCATGGGCGCCGTGCCGCTTCCCCGCGGCGCGGTGCCCTTCGTTTAGGTCGGACGTCTTCAAGGCGGCGGTCCGGGGCTCGTTCCCCCGACGGAACGAGTAGGCCGTGGTAGCCGCCCTGCGAGCCTGGCTGGCGCGCGGACGGCGGGCAAGCCGCCAGCGGGAGGATGTCCGAGCACACTCTGCGTGTCAATACAGTGTGAAGTAGTTGATCGCTACGCCGAACGGATCAGTGCACGTTCATCCACATTGGTAAAGTGACCTTTGCCCCACGGGGAACCGATCAACTGCGGTTACCGTTGTACGGGCTGTAGGCGCCACACGTTCCAGGAGGACCAGGTGCGCACATCGAGCAACCCGGCGTTCCGCGCGCTGTCCGGCAAGGGTCAGAGCCAGGGCGGCTACGCGAACTTCGGGCATCAGGGGCAGCAACCGACCGGGTACGGCTACCCGGCCGCGCCGCCCACCGCGGCCGACCGGCCGATGACGATCGACGACGTGGTCACCAAGACCGCGACCGCGCTGGGCACCACCATCGTGGTGGGCGGTGTGACCGCCTACTTCGGGCTGACCCCCATCTACGCGCTGTTCGCCGGGCTCGTCGGCATGGGGCTGGCGTTCTTCATCACCTTCCGGCAATCCACCAGTCCGGCGCTGATCCTCACGTACGCCGCCGTCGAGGGTGTGTTCCTCGGCACGATCACCAAGGTCATCGACTACCTGGTGCCGGGCGTGGCCGTGCAGGCCATCGTCGGCACCCTGGTGGTGTTCGCCACCATGCTGGTGCTCTACCGGACCGGCGCGGTCAAGGTGACGCCGCGGCTGACCAAGTGGATCATCGGCGCGACCATGGGCGCGTTCGCGCTGGTCGTGTTCAACCTGCTGCTGTCGTTCTTCGGCCTCAACCTCGGGGTCCGCGGCAACGGCCCGCTGGCCATCATCGTCAGCCTGGTGTTCATCGGCATCGCCGCGTTCAACCTGCTGCTGGACTTCGACCAGGCCGACCGGGCCATCCGCGCCGGAGCGCCGGCCAGGTTCGCCTGGTACATCGCGTTCGGCCTGATGGTCACCCTGGTCTGGCTGTACATCGAGATCCTGAACCTGCTGGCCCAGTTGCAACGCAATTAGTCAACGACGCTTGTCAGGAGCGCCGGCATCCATCAGGATGTCGGCGCTCTTTCTTGTAACGGGTCGATTTCTCGTCCTGCTGAACCCGAACCGGAGCGGCCGCGTAGTGGCTACCGGTGAAGTGGGTTCTGATGGAGGAGTGACCCGTGACAGACAGAAAGATGCGCTGGAAGACGATCCGGCCGACGTTCATGCTGCCGCAGCTGAAGAAGCTGTCCGTGCGCAGCCGGCTCGCGCTCGGTGTGCCGGCGCTCGCGGTGGCCGCCGCGGCCGTGGCCGTGGTGGCATCTGTTGCCGTGCAAGGGGATCCGGAGCTGGCCGCGAACCAGGCGGCCGTGGCCAACCCGGACTGCACCATCGAAGTGCCGGCCAATCCGTTGTCCGCCAAGGGGCTGGCCACGCCGTACCTGCTCAGTGCCGCGAAGGGCCGGTGCAACGAGACCAACGCCGACCAGTCGGCCTTCGTGCAGGCGACGATCCTTGACCCGGCGACCGGCAAGCTCTCCGTGTTCGACCCGCTGGTCATCGACAAGGGCAGCAAGCCGGAGATCACGCCGAAGGCGCCCGCGCTGCCGAAGGGCGCCGTTGTCGGCATCTGGTTCGGCTTCAACGGCACCAATCTCACGCTCCGTGGCGACACCGGCACCTGCGTCAACGGCGACAGGAACTCCGTGTTCGGGCAGTACGCCTACTGCAACGCCGGCCCGTTCTTCACCGCCGCGAACAAGGCGGTCGCCGCCAAGAAACTGGTCATCCCGGCCCTGGGCACCGGCAAGGACGGCAAGCCGTGCATGACCACCCGTGACTTCGGGCTGGTCGACCAGGACCAGAGCGACAACGTGACCACGACCTACCTGGAGGCCGCGGACGGCCGCGTGGCCCAGGACACCCCGGCCAACGAGCAGAAGCTGGGCTTCGTCAAGCTGAAGACGAAGACCAAGGCCAACAAGAACAAGAACCGGACCAAGCTGACCAACGGCAGCGACAACGTGCTGCTGGACACGTTCATGGACCCGGCGCTGGGCTGCACGCCGTTCACCGCCCCGGACCTGGCCAGCGGCAAACAGGTCACCTCGCTGGCGCTGGACGAGATCCAGGCCGCCGCCCGGCAGGCGAAGCCAATCGCGCTGGTGCCAACCAACGACCCGATGACCATGGATGGCACCGAGTTCAGCGTTACCAAGACCAACCTGTACCGGGTCGGAGTCGACATGCCGGCCTTCAACGCGAAGACCGAGGCCCCGCAGGCGTACTGCCAGGCCCTGGTCAACACCGGCATCGCGCGCACCAAGCTGGACACCCGGTTCACCAAGGCCGGCCCGTCGCCGGATCCGGCCGCCGCGAACAGCCTGTTCACGTTCCTGGCGCAGCGGCTGTCGGGCTCGTTCGACAACCTCGGCTGCGACAAGTTGCTGAACACGAAGAACCCGATTCACCTGACCACGAACAAGGCCGGCGTCGTGGTCGACGCCGGCCTGTGATCGTCACTGCTGGGGGATCAGCTCAGGCGCTCCAGGACCATCGCCATGCCCTGGCCGCCGCCCACGCACATCGTCTCCAGGCCGAACTGCTTGTCGTGGAACTGCAAGGAGTTGATCAGCGTGGTGGCGATGCGGGCGCCGGTCATGCCGAACGGGTGGCCGACGGCGATCGCGCCGCCGTTGACGTTCAGCTTCTCCAGCGGGATGCCCAGGTCCTTGTAGGACGGGATGACCTGGGCGGCGAACGCCTCGTTGATCTCGACCAGGTCGATGTCCGAAATGGACAGTCCGGCCTTGGCCAGTGCCCGCTTGGACGCCTCGACCGGGCCGAGGCCCATGATCTCCGGGGACAGGCCGGAGACGCCGGTGGCGACGATCCGGGCCAGCGGCGTGAGGCCGAGCTCCTTGGCCTTGGTGTCGCTCATGACCACCAGCGCCGCCGCGCCGTCGTTGAGCGGGCAGCAGTTGCCGGCGGTGACCCGGCCGTCCGGCCGGAACACCGGCTTGAGCGTGGCCGTCTTCTCCAGCGTGATGCCCGGCCGCGGGCCGTCGTCGGCCGAGACCACGGTGCCGTCGGGCAAGGTCACCGGGGTTATCTCGCGCTGCCAGAAGCCGTCGGCGATGGCCTTCTCGGCCAGGTTCTGGGAGCGGACGCCGAACTCGTCCATCTCCTCCCGGCTGACGTCCTTGGCCAGCGCCAGGTTCTCGGCGGTCTGGCCCATCGCGATGTAGACGTCGGGGACGTTGTCGTCCGCGCGCGGGTCGTGCCACTCGCCGCCGCTGTGCTCCGCGGTGGCCACGGTCCGCGCCTCGGCGTCGGTGAAGATCGGGTTCTTGGTGTCGGGCAGGCCGTCCGAGCTGCCCTTGGCGAACCGGGAGACCGTCTCCACGCCGGCGGAGATGAACACGTCACCCTCGCCGGCCTTGATCGCGTGGAAGGCCATCCGGGTGGACTGGAGGCTGGAGGCGCAGTAGCGGGTCACCGTGCAGCCGGGCAGGTGGTCGAAGCCCAGCAGCACCGAGACCACCCGGCCGATGTTGTACCCCTGCTCGCCGCCGGGCAGGCCGCAGCCCATGATCAGGTCGTCGATCTGCGTCGGGTCGAGCGCCGGCACCTTGTCCAGCGCGGCCCGCACCATCTGCACGGCCAGGTCGTCCGGGCGGATGGACACCAGCGATCCCTTGCCGGCCCGGCCGATCGGCGAGCGGGCTGCGGAGACGATCACGGCCTCGGGCATCGCGAAACTCCTTCGGTTCGCTACTGATTGGTAACCTGCGGAGTCTAGCGACCGGACCCACTCCGTGACTGTGGCCCAGCTCTCCTCAATCGATAGAGCACGGCTACTCCACCCCCCACCCAAACCCAGGGGGCCGGCCCCGTCGCCAGTCTACCCGCGGCGGGGCCTGGGTGATCTTGAAAGAGGGGCGGCTGTGGACAACGCGGTCACCGGGCCGGTTTGTGCACAGGGCGGCCGAAGCGCTGGACGATGTCGATCGTCCAGTCCGTCCGACGCGACCAGCGCCTCGCTGAGATCCTGATCGGCGCTCCAGCCCGGCAGCCGGAGTCCGGATCCTCGGGTGACTACGGGGCCAGCTGCCGCACGGGCCGGCCGAAGCGCTGGTTGACGCGGGCGATGAACTTGGTGGTGGGCCGCCGGGACTCGGCCAGCGCCGACCGGTGCGGGAGCTTGGGCAGCGGCCCGCCGGTCCACACGCCGGCCACTGTGCACAGGGCCGGCAGCAGCACCGAGCAGGCGGCGTCATAGCCGACGGCGCTGGGGTGGAACTGGTCGGAGCTGAAGAACTCCCGCGGGCGGGCCAGGAACTCCGGCGCGAGCAGGTCGGCCAGGGCGACCGGAATGCCGCCGACCCGGGCGACGGCCTTGCGCTGGGCCCGGGCCAGCAGCAGGCTCCAGGCCCGCGCGATGGACTTCAGGGGCTGCGCGATGGGGCGGATCACGCCCAGATCGGGGCAGGTGCCGACGACCACGCCACACCCGGCCTCCTGCAGCGTGCGAATCACCCGTTCGAGGCCGGCGACGGCGTCGGGCACGGTGGTGAGGGTGGTGACGTCGTTGGCGCCGATGATGATCACCGCGACGTTCGGGGGAGCCAGCAGGGCCTGCTCGACCTGGGCCGGCAGGTCCCGGGTGGCCGCCCCGACGACGGCATAGGTGTCCAGCCGGACGGGGCGGTCGGCCTCCTCGGCCAGGCCCCGGGCCAGCACGACCGAGGGCAGCTGGTCGGGCCCGTCCACGCCCAGGCCGGCGGCCATGGAGTCGCCGAACATGGCGAACCGCAGCGCGTTCTCCTGTTCGGCGGGCGGCACGGGGCCGGAGCCGTCGGGCCGGTAGACGCCGTCGGCCAGAAAGGGCGGGGCGACCGGCGGACCGATGATCCGCTCCGCGCGCCGCGCCTGGTTGGTGAGCAGGCCGTACGCCGCCCCGTAGAGACCGCCGAGAGTGCCGGCGGCCAGCACCACGAACCGAAGTCCACGCATCACACCCATGTTCGACCTCCCCCGAACCATTCTCCCACCGGTCAGATGGTCGATGAGCCATTGGGATCAACGCCACGCTGCACCGATGATTCCCCGGAACGAGTTAGGCTGCGGCCAGTTCACAAGACGAAAGGGCCTCCGGTGGAGTACGTCGATCACGTAGTCGACCTTGTCGGCAACACCCCGCTGGTGCGGTTGAACGCGCTCGTCGACGGTCTGGCGCCGCTGGTGCTGGCCAAGGTGGAGTACTTCAACCCCGGCGGCAGCGTGAAGGACCGCATCGCGCTGCGCATGGTGGAGGCGGCCGAGAAGTCGGGCGAGCTCAAGCCCGGCGGCACGATCGTGGAGCCCACCTCGGGCAACACGGGCGTCGGCCTGGCCCTGGTCGCCCAGCGCCGGGGCTACAAGTGCGTCTTCGTCTGCCCGGACAAGGTCAGCGAGGACAAGCGCAACGTGCTCAAGGCCTACGGGGCCGAGGTCGTGGTGTGCCCGACCGCGGTGGCCCCGGAGCACCCGGACTCCTACTACAACGTCTCCGACCGCCTGGTCCGCGAGATCCCGGGGGCCTGGAAGCCGAACCAGTACGCCAACCCGAACAACCCGGAGAGCCACTATCACTCCACCGGCCCGGAGCTCTGGAAGCAGACCGACGGCCGGATCACGCACTTCGTGGCGGGCGTGGGCACCGGCGGCACGATCTCCGGCACGGGCAAATACCTCAAGGAGGTGTCCGGCGGCCGGGTCAAGATCGTCGGCGCCGACCCGGAGGGCTCGGTCTACTCCGGCGGCACCGGCCGCCCCTACCTGGTCGAGGGCGTGGGCGAGGACTTCTGGCCGACCACCTACGACCGGGACATCTGCGACGAGATCATCCCGGTCTCCGACGCCGACTCCTTCGACGTGACCCGGCGGCTGGCCCGCGAGGAGGGCCTGCTGGTCGGCGGCTCCTGCGGCATGGCGGCCGCGGCCGCGATCGAGCTGGCCCGCCGCTGCGGCCCGGACGACGTGATCGTGGTGCTGCTGCCCGACGGCGGCCGCGGCTACCTGTCCAAGGTCTTCAACGACACCTGGATGGCCTCCTACGGCTTCCTGTCCCCGGACCACGCCGGCGCCACCGTCGGCAACGTGCTGCGCCGCAAGGACGGCACCATGCCGGAGCTGGTGCACGTGCACCCGAACGAGACGGTGGCCGAGGCGATCGCCATCCTGCGCGAGTTCGAGGTGTCCCAGATGCCGGTGGTCAACGCCGAGCCGCCGGTGATGGCGGCCGAGGTGGCCGGCGCGGTCAACGAGCGGGACCTGCTGGACGCGCTGTTCACCGGCAAGGCGCAGCTGGCCGACCGGGTCGAGCAGCACATGTCGCCGCCGCTGCCGACCATCGGCGCTGGTGAGCCGGTCGGCGCGGCGATGACGGCGCTGTCGGCCGCGGACGGCGCGATGGTGCTGGTCGACGGCAAGCCGGCGGGCGTGGTCACCCGGCACGACATCCTGGGTTTCCTGGCCGGCAAATGAGTCTCACCGGGCGCGCGGCGGGGCTGCGTCGTATGGGCTAGCGTTACGCGCGACGTGACGTCAAGGGCCCAAGGGGGTTGGAAACCGGATGAGTGCTCCACAGCCGCCGGAGACCGGTGATTCCGCGGTGAACCCGGAGGCCACGCAGGTGGTCGGGGCGGGATCCCAGCCGCCGGCCGCGGCGAGCCCCGCGGACGCCAACGCCACCCAGGTGGTGCGGCCCGGCGACGTGTCGTCACCGGCCGTGACGCCTCCGCCGCCGCCCGCCGACTCCACCCAGGTGGTGCCGCCCGGCCAGCAGCCGCCGGCCGGCCCGACCTACAGCCCGCCCGGCTACGCCAGCCCGGCCAGCGGCCCGCTGCCGGCCCAGCCGGCGGCCCCGGCGACGCCGTCGTTCGGGCAGCAGCCCCAGCCGTCCCCGTTCGGCCAGCAGCCGCAGCCCTTCGGCGCGCCGGCCACCGGCGGCTTCCCGCAGCAGCCGGCGCCGGGCGCGCCCGGCCAGCCGGGGCAGTTCGGCCAGCCCGGTCAGCCGGGCCAGTTCGGCCAGGCCCCGTTCGGCGCGCCGCCGCAGCAACCGCCGTGGGCGACCCAGCAGCCCGGCCAGTACGGCCAGCCGATGGGCGGCTCGGCCGGCGGCTCGGCGGACACGCTGCCGATCGCGATGTGGGTGACCATCGGCCTGATGGCGGTGGGCCTGGTCCTGAGCGTCATCGGACTGATCAGCACGCTGAGCCTCATCTCCTACGCGCCGGCCCTCGTGATCATCTCCGCGGTGATCGGGCTGGTCGTGGTGGTCGGCGTCGGCGCCTGCGCGTGGTTCGCCGGCCAGGGCCAGAACTGGGGCCGCATCGTCATCACGGTGCTGCTCGGGCTCGGCATCCTGGGTTCGCTCGGCAGCATCGGAAGCGGCCCGGTGTACGGACTGATCCGGATCGTGCTCGCGATCGGCCTGCTGGTGCTGTGGTGGATGCCGTCGACCACGGCCGGCATGGCCGCCAAGCGCGGCGCGGCGCCGCAGGCCGCCGGCGGCTACGGCCAGTACGGCCAGCCGCAGTACGGGCAGCAGCCCCAGTTCGGGCAGCAGCCGCAGTACGGCCAGCAGCAGTTCGGCCAGCCCCAGCCGCCGCAGTACGGGCAGCAGCCCCAGTACGGCCAGCCGCAGCCGGGCCAGCAGCAGTACGGCCAGCCGCCGGCCGGCGGCTACGGCCAGCCGCCCCAGCAGCAGCCGCCGTTCGGCCAGCCCTCGCCCTACGGCCAGCCGCCGCAGCAGCCGGGCTTCGGGCAGCAGCCCCCGCAGGGCCCGTACGGCCCCTGACCCACAACCGTGTGCACCGACCGCCGCCGGGAGCTTTGCTCCCGGCGGCGGTTCCGCGATGTGGGCGGTGACTGCGGTCACCCGTCTTTTGGCGGAGCGCCCCGTAGGCTCTCTGCATGACGGACAGCGCCGCCCGACACGGTTTCGAGACCAGGGCGATCCACGCCGGGCAGGAGCCTGACCCGCACACGGGCTCGGTCATCGTGCCCATCTACCAGACCTCGACGTTCGCCCAGGACGGCGTCGGCGGCCTGCGGGCCGGGGGCTACGAGTACTCGCGCACCGCCAACCCGACACGCACCGCGCTGGAGGAGTGCCTGGCCTCGCTGGAGGGCGGCCGGCACGCGCTGGCCTTCGCCTCCGGCATGGCCGCCTCGGACATCACGCTGCGCACGCTGGTCCGGCCGGGCGACCACGTGATCATCCCGGACGACGCCTACGGCGGCACGTTCCGCTTGGTGGACAAGGTGCTCAGCCAGTGGGGCGTCGAGCACACGCCGGTCCATCTGTCCGATGTGGACGCCGTGCGGGCCGCGGTCCGCCCGGAGACCAAGGCGATCTGGGTGGAGACGCCGACCAACCCGCTGCTGGGCATCGCCGACATCGCGGCGCTGGCCGGCATCGCGCACGACGCCGAGGCGCGGCTGGTGGTGGACAACACCTTCGCCACCCCGTACCTCCAGTCCCCGCTGGGCCTGGGCGCGGACATCGTGCTGCACTCCACCACCAAGTACCTGGGCGGGCACTCCGACGTGGTCGGCGGCGCGCTGATCACCTCCGACGACGAGCTGCACGAGAAGTTCGCCTTCCTGCGCAACGCCGCCGGCTCGGTGCCCGGCCCGTTCGACTCGTGGCTGACGCTGCGTGGTCTCAAGACGCTGGCGGTGCGTATGGACCGGCACAGCGACAACGCCGAGCGGGTGGTGGAGGCGCTGGTCAGCCACCCGAAGGTGACTCGTGTTTACTACCCGGGCCTGGTCGAGCACGCCGGCCACGAGGTGGCGGCCAAGCAGATGCGCCGGTTCGGCGGCATGGTCTCGTTCACCGTCGCCGGCGGCGAGCAGGCCGCCCTGGACGTGTGCGCCGGCACCAAGCTGTTCACGCTGGCCGAGTCGCTGGGCGGCATCGAGTCGCTGATCGAGCACCCGGGCAAGATGACCCACGCCAGCACCGCGGGCTCGGCCCTGCAGGTGCCGGACGACCTGGTCCGCCTGTCGGTCGGCATCGAGTCGGCCGACGACCTGGTCGAGGACCTGCTCATCGCCCTGGGCTGATCCGTGCCCCGGAAGTGAGGAAGGACCCTTTCCTGGCGTTGAACGCCAGGAAAGGCCCCTTCACAGCACTTGATGCCGCTAGGGCTGGACGCCGGACGCCTGGTGTTGGGCGCCCGGGAAGTCCTGCTTGTCGACGCAGCTGCCGACCAGTTCCACCACGTTGCCGGTGACCACGTAGTGCCCGGCGTCGGCGCAGCCGGCCTGCGAGACGGTGAACACGGCCGCCCCGGCCAGTGCCGCGGCGCAGGCGACCGCCCCGATCAGCGGCAGCACCCCGGCGATGCGGGCCACGCGTGCCATGCCACCTCCACGATGTCCAATTCCCCGGCGTGCTTGTCTTCTACGTTCCGATGACCGCGCGTGGTTCAGTGGTCACCGCCACCGGGGTGAGAATGGGCCCAGCCTACCCGTATCGGCCCGGCGGTGTGGCGACTGACAGCATCCTGGCAGGATCAGGCGACATGGAGCTGGTCACCGTCGAGCGGGTGCGCGCGGCGCAGAAGGTGCTGTCGAACGTGGTGCGGCAGACGCCGATGGAGCACTCGAGGGTGCTCGGTGACTGGCACGGCGGCGAAGTGTTCCTCAAGTGCGAGAACCTCCAGCGGACTGGATCGTTCAAGATCCGGGGCGCGTACGTGCGCATGCACGGCCTCGACTCGGAGGAGCGCTCGCGCGGCGTGGTCGCGGCCAGCGCCGGCAACCACGCCCAGGGCGTCGCGCTCGGCGCCTCCCTGCTCGGCATCCCGGCCACGGTGTTCATGCCCCGCCGGGCCCCGCTGCCCAAGCTCGACGCCACCCGCGGCTACGGCGCGGACGTCAGGCTGACCGGCGAGTCGTTCGACGAGACGCTGGCCGCCTCCATCGTCTTCGCGCAGCGCACCGGCGCGGTGTTCATCCACCCGTTCGACCATCCGGACGTGATCGCCGGCCAGGGCACGATCGGCCTGGAGATCCTGGACCAGGTGCCCAATGTCGGCACCATCCTGGTGGCCGCCGGCGGCGGCGGGCTGGCCGGCGGGGTCGCCGCCGCGATCAAGGGCACGCGCCCCGACGTCAAGGTGGTGGCCGTGCAGGCCGAGGCCGCCGCCGCGCTGCCGGCCTCGCTGAGCACCGGCTCGCCGGTGAAGCTGCCGGGCGTGCGCACGATGGCCGACGGCATCGCGGTGGCCAAGCCGGGCGCGCTGACCTTCCGGCACGTCCGGGATCTCGTCGACGACGTCGTGACCGTCACCGAGGACTCGATCGCCCGCGCGGTGCTGGTCAGCATGGAACGGGCCAAGCAGGTCGTCGAGCCGGCCGGCGCGGCCGCGGTCGCCGCGCTCATCCAGCACCCCGGCCGGTTCGCCGGCCCGGTGGTCGCCGTGCTGTCCGGCGGCAACGTGGATCCGTTGCTGCTGCTGCAGATCATGCGCCACGGCATGACCGCGGCCGGCCGCTACCTCACGCTGCGGCTGCGCATCGACGACAAGCCCGGCCGGCTGGCCGGCCTGCTCACCATGATCGGCGACCTCGGCGCGAACGTGATCGACATCGAGCACACCCGGATCTCCGAGACGCTGCGCATCGGCGAGGCCGAGGTGTCGCTCAACCTGGAGACCCGCGGCGTCGAGCACTGCACGGAACTCGTGGCCGCCCTGCGCGGCGCCGGATTCACCGTGTTGCGCTGAGGGAATACGCCGAACGCGCGCATTGCTTGACAGCCCCGGCCCCCTTCGTATGATGGTTCTTGGGGAGGGTAAAGGGGGCTTCAAGGCGTGTGGGTGCGCCGCAAATTGTTTCACGCATGGCAATCATTGGGGCCGCTTGGGTGATTCCCGCGCGGCCGGGGGAGCATGCGATGACTGTGCTCGAGGAATTCGCGACGCTGCTGCACGAGCTCGGCCTGGGCGAGTACCGGCCGGCCGGCGGGGGCACGATCTTTCTCGCGGCGGCGCCGAACGCGCCGGACGCGGTGCTGACGCTGACCCGCTCGGCCGGGCCCGAGTCGGATCCAAAGTTGCCCTACGACGAGCCTTTACTGCTGGTCAGGGTGCGTGGTACGGCCGGCGACCCGGTCGGGCCGGAGGCGGCCGCGCAGGCCGTCTACGACGCGCTGCACGGCCTGGGCGACCGGGCCCTGCCCGGCGGCACCTGGCTGGTGCTGGGTGTGGGGACCGAGGGCGGGCCGGTGTACGCCGGGCGGGACGACAACGCGCGGGACCTGTGGGACGTGAAATTCAGGATGGAACTGCATCGGCCTGTCGGAAATCGACAGTGAGCGGGGGAGCGAACCGTCATGCCAACCGTGAAGATCAATGCTCGTGATCTCGTGATTCAGGTCCAGGAGGCCGACGGAAAGAGTTGGAGCCAGATTGGCGGGCTCAATTCCGCGGTGCCCAATTCCGGGGACAACGAGGAGGTCGTGGACACCACCACCTTCGACTCCGGCGGCTACTACGAGCAGGAGGTCGTGCAGCGCGGGGCCACCCTCGGCCTGGAGGGCTTCCTGCTGCTGGACCCGGCGACCGGCGCGCAGGACCCCGGCCAGGCCCGGGTGGAGGCGCTGGCCACCCTGGTCGGCCCGGACAGCCTCGGCAAGGTCCGGTTCCGGCACACCCAGGACAAGGCCTGGAAGATCTGGACCGCCACGTTCAGCATCGGCGAGCAGGGCGGCGCCAACAACGACAAGTCGGCCTGGAAGGTGACCATCGCTCGGTCCGGCCGGTCCACCACCGAGCCGGTGGCCGCGGCATGACCGCCACCGACCTGACGCCGGCCGAGGACCTCGACCAGCTGCCCGTCGACCACGACTTCGACGAGGCCTGGCGGGAGCGCAAGGCGGCCCGGGTGGCGCCGCGGATCCGGCTGCTAGGCAAGGTCTACACGCTGCCGCCGTCGCTGCCGGCCAAGCTGATCCTGTTCGCCGTCAACGCCCGCCGCGCCGGCCGCCCGGCCGCCGACCAGGTCGACGCCGAGGAGGCGTTCGACATGCTGGCCGCGCTGCTCGGCGAGGACAACCTGGTGGACCTGCTGGAACGCGGGCTCGAGGTGGACGACCTGCCCGACCTGCTGGCCACCTGCCAGCGGCTCTACCAGGAGCGCCAGTCGGGAAACGGGGCCGCCCCCACGACCAAGCGGCCGTAGGGGGCGATACAGACCACGCCGTGCGCATGATCCTCAGGCACTGGCGGCTGGTCTACGCGGACTGGCGGCGCGAGTACGGCCGGGACCTGATGGCCGATCTCGACGACGGCCTGTCCTGGTGGGAGTTCGCCGCGCTGCTGTCCGGGCTGTCCGCGGACAGCGTGTGGCGGCAGGTCACCGCGAACGAGCCGGTCGAGCTGAGCAGCGAGACGGCCCGCGCGGTGATCGGCAACCTGTGAGGGGGGATTTTCGTGGCGGTCACCGTTGGTGACCTGACCGTCGGCCTCAAGCTGGACGGCGCCGCCTTCGGCCAGAGCCTGGCCGGGCTGCGCCGCCAGTTGGAGACCGACCTGGTCAAGGCCGTGACCACCCGCGCCGCGCCCGCGCTCCAGCAGCTGCGCAAGCTGCTGGCGTCCGCGGTGCGCGACGCGGTGGCCACCGTCGCGCGGGCACTGACCGCGCGGCTGGCCCGGGCGCTGGGCACGGTGCAGCAGGCCGTCAAGCAGGTCGGCGCGCCGATCCAGTTCCTGGCCAAGCTGATGCGCGGCTTCCTGCTGCCGGCGCTGCTGGCCCTGGCCCACGACGGCAGCCGGTCGTTCGCCCAGCTGGCCAACGCCTCCGTGGCCGCCGCCGGGCAGATCCAGACCGGGATCACCACCGTCGTGTTCGGCCTGGACTGGCTGGCCGACCGGGCGCTGGGCACGGCCAACAGCATGATCGTGGCCTGGCAGCTGGCCATCGCCCCGATCCCGCTGGTGATCGCCGCGGTGCAGGGCCTGGTGGCGGTGGTGGTGGCCGCCTGGCAGGCGATCCTGCTGGAGACGATCACCGACTTCACCGCGGTGTGGACCTTCGTGGTCGCCATCTGGCTGCTGATCCAGCAGGCCGTGCAGCTCAGCCTGGACCTGATCACCCAGGGCGTGCTCATCGCCTGGCAGCTGATCCTGGACACCACCTTCGTCATGTGGACCGGCATCCTGCTGGCCATCCAGCTGGCCCTGACGGCGATCCTGCTGGCCGTCACGCTGAACTGGCAGCTGATCCTGGACCTGACCGTCGCCCAGTTCAGCGCGCTGTGGACGTTCCTGATCGTGGTCTGGGCCGGCATCGTGCTCACCGTGCAGCTGGCCACCCTGGCCATCTACACGAATCTGCTGGTCACCTGGCAGCTGATCATCGACTGGACACTGGCGGCGTTCACCCTGCTGGCCGTGGTCGCCCAGACCACGTGGGCACTGGTCGCGCTCGCGGTGGCGCTGGCCGTGCAGACGATCCTCAACACGATCCTCAACGGCTGGCTGTTGTTGCAGCAGTACACCGACGCCGCCTTCAACGCGGTGTACACGATCGTGGTCAACATTCTCCAGGCGCTGCTGGACTACGTGCGCGCCTGGACGCCGCAGCTGGTCACCGCGTTCACCGGCCTCAACCCGATCCCGGGCAACGTCATCGGCATCTTCAAGGCGCTGTTCGACGGGGTCTCCGACATCATGAACGCGCTGGCGAGCCTGGTGCTGGCCAAGGCCGGCCAGATCACCGACGCGCTCAACGGCATCGCCAACGCCCTGCGCAACATCGGCGACGCGGCGCTGAGCCTGTGGAAGGTGATCGTCGGGGCGGTGTTCATCGACATCGCCGGCTTCCTGCTGATGCTGGGGTCCGAGGCGATCCTGGAGGGCGCGGGCGCGGTGGCCGCGCTGGGCAAGGCGCTGCAGACGCTGGCCGCCGGCATCCAGGACGTGGTCAACGCGATCCGCTCGGCCGGCGACCTGATCGGCGACTTCTTCCATTGGGTCGGCGGCCTGTTCAGCGCCAACAGCTTCGCCCTGAGCCTCGGCGCCACCGCCGACCTGTCCTCGCCGTCGCCGGTGTCGCTGGGCTCGGCCGGCTCGCCCTTCGGCGGCCTCGGCGGTGGCGGTGTCACTGGCGGCGTCTACATCGAGAACTTCTACGCGACACCGAGTCACAGCCCGGCCGACATCGCCACCGAGCTGGACTGGATCTCCCGAGGAGGTGGCTGATGCCGGCCGGCGACCTGATCACTGCCGACGGCCAGCTGGAGTGGCGCGGCCTGGTGCTGGGCGCGGCCAGCCCGTACCGGCTGACCAAGCTGGAGGGCTGGCTGGACCTGGCCGAGGTGCGCGGCCAGGACACGCCGCGGCCCAACCGGCACGGGCTCTACCAGGGCTCGCAGCTGATGGGCCGGCGCACGATCACCGTGTCGTTCCTGATCAAGGGAGCGCCGCTGGCCGACGCGGTCCGCCGGCTGCGGGCCGCCACCGCGCCGACCGAGCAGCCGCTGGAGGAGCCGCTGGTGGTGCGGCTGGACGGGCGGTCGCTGCTGGCCAACGCCCGCTGCGTGCGGCGCTCGATCGACGTGGCCAAGCACTACGCCGTCGGCCTCACCGCCGGCGCGATCCAGTGGCAGGCCACGGATCCGCGGCTGTACTCGACCGAGGAGTCCAGGCAGAGCACCGGGTTGGCCGCGCGGCAGCCGGACGGACTGCCGTTCCCGCTGGCCTTCCCGTTGCTGATGGGCAGCGGCCGACCGGGCGGCGCGCTGCTGGCCGCCAACGCCGGCGACGTGGCCGTCTGGCCGGAGTGGACGGTCCAGGGCCCGGTGCTCGGACCGGTGATCACCAACCAGGACACCGGCCAGTCGCTGGTGTTCGACCCGACCTTCGCGGTGCTGGAGGGCCAGCGGCTGGTGATCGACACCGACCGGCGGACCGTGCTGCTCAACGGGGTCGACCGCAACGACCGGCTGCTGCGCCGGGACTGGTTCCCGATTCCGGCGGCCGGCGCGGTGCGGGTCGGCTTCCTCGCCGAGCGCGACGATCCGGCCGCGCTGCTGACCGGGCGCTGGCGCGACGCCACCATCTGAGGGGGAGAGACAGACACCATGGCAGGAGAAGAACGCGTTTCGTGGGCGGTGTCCGACCCGACGGTCGGGCTGATCACCACCGAGGACGCCCGGCTGGCGCTGACCGCGCTGGCCCAGCCCGGCTCGTCGCCGGTCCGGGCCGCGGACGGGATCCGGCCGGCCGTCGGCAATCCCGGGCAGGTCACCGTCTCGTCCACTGTGAACACGAGTGTGACGGTGCAGCCGTTCCAGATGCTCAGCACGCCCCGGCGCGGCGCCGGCAGCTACGTGCAGACTTTGGGGCGGGCCAAGGACATCGACATCCTGAAGGGCCACCCTGCCAGCTCCACCGCTGGCCGCACGGACCTGATCGTGGCCGTGCAGACCGACTCGTTCTACGGCGACACCACCAACACCTTCGAGGTCAGACAGATCGTCGGCGGCGTGGACGCCGAACCGGACGGCGCGGTGCGGCTGGCCAGCATTCTCGTGCCGGCCAACGCCACCGCGGTGAAGCCGGAGAACATCACCGACCTGCGGCCGCCCAACGTGGTCGCGCTCGGCGGCGTGGTGCCGGTGCGCGGGCGCGGCGACCTCGGCGGGCTCGCCGCGTACCCGGGAATGACGGCGTACCAAGGAGATCGGCAGTGGCTGACGGTCAACGACGGGGCCGGCTGGCGGGTGCCGAGCATCCCGGTCTGCACCTCGCTGGCCGACATCTCCGCGCCGTACCAGGGACAGCTGGTGGTCAACTACGCCGACGGCCTGGTGTACAGCTACGACGGCGCCAACTGGGTCGGCGTGGTGGCCACCGGCACCGGCGGCGCGCTGCACGAGGCCAGGTACGAGGTCGGCACGAACCAGAGCTTCCCGATGCAGGTGGACACGCCGGTGGTGTTCTCCACCATCGTCTACCAGAGCCCGGATGTGCGGCGGGAAACGACCCGGGACCGGTTCACCCTGCTGCGTGGCGGGCTGTGGCACATCTCCTTCAGCCTGCGGATCAACGCGCCGGCCCCCGGCGCGCAACCGGGTGAGCCGCTGGTCAACGCCGCCTTCTACGAGGCATACATGGGCATCGTCAACGGACAGGACCTGAGCGCGCGCTACACGCACCAGCACACCGACCGCCGGGTGCACATCCCCACCTCGATCTCGTGCTCGACGGTCCGCCGGTTCGACGCCGGCGCGCAGGTCTGCGGAATCCTGTGGAACGCGGCGTCGCAGAACCGCACCATCGACCGGAACTTCAACGGCGCCAACAGCATCTCGCTCACCTGGCTGAGGCCCTGACATGGCGCCGCGGCCGGTGCACACGTACCTGGTCGCCGATCTGGCGACCAACCGGATCCTGGCCGAGGTGCCGCTGACCACCGTGCGCTACGGCAAGAAGCTCGGCGGCACCGGCCAGCTCTCGGCCACGCTCAACCTCGGCGACCCGCGGGTGCAGGCCGAGGATCCGGCCGACCTGACCACGCCGGCCCGTCGGGTCGTGTACGTGCTGCGCGACGACGTGCCGGTGTGGGGCGGGCTGGTCTGGACCCGTCGCTACGACTCGGCCAACCAGCGGATCTCCTTGGGCTGCGGGGACTTCTGGTCGTACTACGACCACCGCAAGGTGCTGCCGCGGCTCGACCCGGCCAAGTACGCCGACCTGGGCTACATCGCCCACCTCGACCCCGTCGACCTCGAGGAGATGGACCAGAACGAGATCGCCCGCCAGTTGATCGCCGTAGCGGCGCGGCACGACGGCGGCGACATCGGCGTGATCCCGGACGCCACCATGTCCGGGGTCGTCACCAGCCGGGCCTACTTCGGCTTCCAGAACGTCAGCGTCGGGGACGCGCTGCGCAAGCTGTCGCAGGTGGCCGGCGGCCCGGACATGTACTTCGACGTCGGTCCGCTGGACGCGACCGGCCGCCCGTCGCGCCGGCTGCGGCTGGGTGATCCGAGCCTGGGCCAGCAGGGCTCGCCGCACGTGTGGGAGTTCGGCGGCAACATGGTCAGCTACACCTGGCCGTCCGACGGCACCCGGATGGCCACCCGGGTCTTCGCCGACGGCAGCGGCTTCGACCTGGACCTGCGGATCGCCGTCGCCGAGGACGTCGGCCGCTACGCCCAGGGCTGGGCCCTGCTGGAGGCCGAGCACGGCTACAGCACGGTGTCCGACCCGGACGAGCTGCGGGCCCACGCCGCCGCCGACCAGCAGGCGGCCCGGCTGCCGGTGGCCACCCCGACCCTGGTCGTGCGCGGCGACCTGCCACCGGCCATCGCCGGCGTCGGGGTCGGCGACGACGCCCGCGTGATCATCAAAGATGTGTTCCACGCCAAGGGGATCGACACCCGGATGCGCGTCGTCGGCATCGACGTCGCGGTCGGCGACAACGGCGAGGACACCGTGACCCTGACCATGAACCCACTCGTCGAGGACGCCGTCTGATGGGGTTGATCAACCAGCCGAGCAGCCTGCTCACCGAGCTCGCCGACCTGCGCCGGCAGATCGCCGAGCTGCGCAAGCGATCCGCCGCCCCGGTGGCCGTGATGGCCGTGCCGTTCACGCCGGCGCGGGCCCAGGACCTGCCGACCGTGACCGCCGCCAGCTTCGAAACCGTCTGGCAGGCCTCGGTTCCGGTGTGGTGCCCGACGCTGTTTCTGACCACTGTGGACGGTTGCGACACCGGGACGGCCGGTGAGGGCCAGCTGGTGCTCACCGACTCGAACGGAACCCAGACCGTGGGGTGGACCTGCGGCGAGGGCCTGACCCGTACCGTGCGGGGGCCGTTTTCCCTTGCCGACGGCCAGGTCCAGGTCATCGTCCAGTACCGGGTCACCACCGGCGCCGGCGCGCTCCGAGCCCTCGTCGCCGACGCCCGCCAGCAACGGTGACCCCGGCGAGTCCCGCTCTCCGGCACACCGAATGTAACTCTCCGCCTCACCCTAACGGGTGATGGCTATGCCACATGTGCGCCATATTCGCCTTCCCATGCCACATGTGGACCACATGTGGCATGGGAAGGGGGCGGTGTCGATGTCGGCTCGGTGTCAGAGGTTGCCGCGGCGTTCCTGCTCGCGCTCGATGGCCTCGAACAGGGCCTTGAAGTTGCCCTTGCCGAAGCCCAGCGAGCCGTGCCGCTCGATCA
>Ga0307511_10000683_pt1 | contig 36215 bp, 33 predicted proteins | sample 13_EM_MG_FD_200266 | JGI IMG/M metagenome (GOLD analysis project Ga0307511, IMG submission 200266) | Populus trichocarpa ectomycorrhiza microbial communities from riparian zone in the Pacific Northwest, United States - 13_EM | ecosystem: Host-associated > Plants > Roots > Unclassified | place... | reverse complement strand
CTTACAGTTTTTTTTTTTTTTTTTTTTTTTTTTTTTCAAATTCAAACGCTTCAGGATGCTTCCCGTCCTGCATACACCAATGTGCGGTTCACTAAGACGGCTGTCTTATCGCTGAGGGGTATCATCCGCCTTCACAGTGGCTATACGCTTACCCGTTCGTCGGCCGCACGAAGCGTGGCTTTCACTACTACTCGGTTTTCGTTCAACTGCGTGACTTCCACAACATTCCGTTCGATATGTAAAGTAGGGCGAGGAAGGCAGTCACAGGCACCTTCCCGGATGGATGATTCCTATTTATCGTTTGTTTGGCTCACCAGGGACGCGAACTTTACCGTGGTCCACGCCAAGAGTTGACGATCCAGTTGAAGGACCCTCTGCTTGCCCGGCGGTTGTATTCTCCTCCGTATCCTATCCTCTGGTCTCTGGGTTACGTGTAATGTAGCTCAGCCTCCCCGTTCACTTTCGCGTCCAATCTCATTGTTTTCCTGCACTCCCGGTTGAGCCGAAGTGATACCGTATGAAAGTAATTTGGAGATGTCAACGGTTTAACGTTTAACAAAAACAATGGCCTGCCGCCCCGACCATCTTCCGATGAGTGTCCTAATCGATTGCGTCTCCTGGCAGGGTGTCACCATTGATCACTAAATGCGATAGGTACGCCTCACCTGCGCGATGTACGAAGGTCGCAATCTGTCGGAAATACGTGATAGTTTCCGCGACGGTCTTCCACTCCTGATTGGTGTACTCGATGTTGAGTATGCGGGGGAAAATTTGGAGCAGGACGTGGGCAACCGTCAGCACAGACCCTGTCGGGATGGGAATCTCTCCGACCTGAAGATCCGCCAATGCGCAATCCTCCTGTCGAAAGACGGGGTCACCACCGGAAGGAGATATGGTCGCTGCACTGGTCGCAGCCTCGACCAAACTAGTTGCTTGAAAATGGATACAAAGTTTGGAGAGGTGGAGGCAGCGACGAGCGAGGCCGATGAGTCCGTTGACTGTGACACCGGTGGGGGTATTGCATGGCATTCTACCCAATTGGAGGATCTCCAACTCCGGCATTGTCCGTGCCAGGCTCATGACAATATCATCATCCACCCTCGAGGAGCAACTACCTCCACAGGAGAACTCTATCTCGAGTTCCCTCATTCGGTTGAGCGAAAGGAGAGAGGAATAGTTCGGATTCCAAGAGCGTAAAGTGCGGAACCTGAACTTTGATAGTGCATTCCAGTGTGTGGACGTGGTCAGTGCAGCGCTTTCGAATGCTCCGAGGAAGTCGCCAATCTTTTTAGATTCAGAATGGAAGGTGACGGCCTCCAATCTTTCGAGCGCTGCTCCGCGGAACCCTTGTAGCCAGCTGAGGTCGTCGTCATATTCAACGTAAATCGCGGTGAGATTTGGAAGTGCCATTGTGGGTAACGACGTGGGTCCTTGGATAATCCCCCACAGGCCCACCAGTTTGGGGAGTCGGTAAACAACTTCCCGCGCCTCCTTTGTTAACGGGGAGTTCACGTAGAACCCTCGGAGAGTATCTCGATTGCAGGCGAGCAGCATCTCCGAAACAACTCCAGTGATAACAGGGTCTCTTGGTAGGATGTTGAGAGTAATGGACTCCAGGTCGGGGCATAGTTTCGAAAGCCTGGCGATTGTGGATGCAGCCGCCACTTTGGGAACGCTTTTGGCGAAACCGATCACGATCCTGGTGGTTTTGGGGGAGAGAAGTATGGGGATGAAAGGAAGGAACGCCTTCGTGGTTTTTTCACACTCGAAGGTTTCGAGGTTTGGAAGCCAAGGACCGTTGATGATACGGAGCTGTAGTACCGTGATAATGTCCAAAGATGCGGGGTCCTCGGTGGTATCCACTTCGAGCTGCCGCATTCTTCGAGCGTACTTTTGGGAATGAGTCCATTCCTCTTTTGTTGGGACTCTCTTGAAAGCCTCCATAACCAAACGGTTTAATGTAGGGAAGTTTACCACTATCAAGGAACTCACGAAACTTCCATCTCCTTCCCAGACATCTTGCGGAAAGCACTTGAGCAGCGGGATCAATCGTCTCTGTGTCTCCCATATTGCATCCAACGCCGGGTCTTCAAAACTTTTGCAACAACATGCCAACGCAACAGCTGTGGCCATTGCCTTTGACGTGACAAGCTCGCAGGCTAACAGCCGGAGAATCTCATCCACGCTAAGGCAATGGTGCATCCTCTAAAAGATCCGCTTAGCCGATATTGGATCGGGGGCGCGGGTGGGATTCAACAACTCACGGTTGATATCGCGTTGACGGGGGTGGGTGCGGTTGTCTGTGCCCTTTGCCACAGGAATGATAAGCAGGACAGGCGCCAAAAGACGAAGCGCCCGTACCCCAATTCGCAGACTGCAGCCTATCGTGGTCGTACTACACTGATCACTCGATAACGAATTTCCGTCGCTCGGTCGCTTGGCTCACACAACGTTCGGTTTAATTGAATGAAGTAGTATGGGTCAAGCAACGGAAAAATTACAAGCTCTGTTGCGCGGGAGGGATGTGGAAAGGTTGGTATGAAGTCAGAACGCTGCCCTATCAGACGGTTTCTCGGTTAACAACCGCCCTTGAGTGTGGTTCCTAGGGGGGAGGTGTCACTAAAGTCAATTTGAGGTATGGAGGAGTGTGTTCTTACTTGAGTAATTGACGATCTTTCTGGAAATGGAGATTGCGGCCGTGACCTGCCTCCAGTTCATATCGGCACAGTGGGTGGATTCTATACGGGGGAAAATGAGGGCTAGGGTCACAGCGACCATCAATACCATCTCGTCCGGCAGGAGCATCCCCCCAACTTCAAGGTTCCTCAAAGTACAAACTCTCTGTGGCACGTCACTGAGGCTAACCACTCGGAAGTGGATGCGAAGGGTAGAGAGGCCCAGGCAGTGGTGGGCAAGAGCAACGAGTGCCTTGGCTGTGACACCCGTGTGGATTTCGCCGCATGGTACATCGCCTAGTGCAAGCCTTTTCAGCTTTGGCATAGCTCGTGCCAGGTCCGCGATGCTATCGTCGTCCACAGTTGAGGAGCAGCCATCGTCGCAAGAGGATTCAATGCAAAGTTTTGTCAGTTGCGTGAATGGGAGGAGGGATGAATAATTTGGGTTCCACAAGCACGATGTATAGAGGGAAAACTCTGAGAGGGTGTTCTGGGCGGAAGCAACCCTTGCGAATTCTTTGAGAAAGTTGCCGATTTGTTCGGATCCAGAGCGGAACTCTATGGTCTCCAACTTGCCAAGCGTTGCTCCGCGAAACACCTGCAACCAGTCACCCTTGCGATCGTATTTGACAACTAGGTCAATGAGACTTGGGAGCACCACCGTAGGTAACGGGGTTTCCCTCTCAATAACCACGCATAGCTCACGTAGGTTGGGGAGTTTACAAATCACTTCAAGGGCCCCTTCTGTCAACGGATAATCCACCCGAAGGGACCGGAGAGTGTTCCGGTTGCTGGCGAGAAGCATTCCGGAAATAGCAGAGGTGATTATCGGATCTCTTGGTAGGGGTTCGAGGGTGACCTCCTGTATGTTGGGACACAGTGTGGGGAAGATAGTGAGTATCGAGGCGATCATCACTTTGGGGAGTTTGGAAGGCTCAATGGATAGGATGGTGGCGATGATGGTTCCAGGGGAAAGGAACAAAGGGATGAATGGGATGAGCTCCCCAGTAAAGAACCACAACTCGAAGGTTTTGAGATTCGGAAACACGGGCTCGATGATAGCGCAATGCTGCAGGACCGAGAGCACCTCCGAAGACACAAAGTCTAGGGCGTGTCCTCCGAGGTTTCGTATCCTTCGCGCGTAATTCCGGAGACGAGCCCATTCCGGGGTTGTTGGGAGCCTTTTGAAAGACTTTCAAACCAAATGGTTGAGGGGAGGGAAGATGTACGTTGTTGGGGCGCTCACCTTGAACACGCCGGGCTGATTCCAGACATCACTTGGCAAAGACACGAGTAATGGAGACAGGTCATTCTGGGTGTCTAATACTGGGTCTTCGAAGCCTTTGTGACAGCACGCAAGCGAAACAGCAGTGGCCTTGGCCTCTGACGTGACGAGCTTGTGGGCGATAAGCCGGACGATTTCATCTACGTTGAGACAGGCGTGCATCGGGGCTAAAAGGCGCGTTTAGCAGTGCACAGATGGCGCACGGATCAAAAGACGACTCGCAGTCAATGCAGATGTTGCTGGGGAGGGTTTCGAGTCGTCGCGATTGCCGGTTTTGTTCACCAAAGTGAGAGGGCGAGCTCAGCTCCGATGAGGTGCCCGGCGATCACCAACAAACCTTTTCCATGAATGGAACGGTTGGACGCTTCACTGGGGGGTGTCCGGTGTTCACTTGCCCCCACAGTGGTCACTACACTGGGCAGTGCGATCGCTCGTCGGCCACACCAGGCATAGCTTCCACTATCACTCGGTTTCGTTCAACTGCACGACTTCCGCAACATTCTGTGAAGTGAAGCATGGCGGTGAAGGGACTCACCGGCACGTGCACCTGAGCGTCGAGCTGAATGGTGTATAATAGAACAACACACACACACACACGTGCACCTGAGCGCATCCTCTCGCTGTGACACCAGCGGTGTGCTCCGCCTGGACGGAGGGACTCTATTCCTTGATTATCGAGGACGCGAACTTTACCGCGGTACACGCCAGGAGGGAGTATGGAAATTCGGCTGAAGGACCTTGTTCTTGCCCGGCAGTTGCGTGGCACTAGACTCTCTCCCGTATCCTATCCTTTGGTCTCTGCGTTAGGTGCAATGTAGTTCTCGATTCAATTAATCTCATTACTTCTCCGGCGCCCCCAGCCGAACGGAAGTGAAATCGTATGGAAGTAATTTGATGTCGATGATTTAATAATGATAACACGCATGCCACCCCGCCCATCTTCCGACAAGTGTCCTAATCGGTTGCATCTCCTGGTAGGGTGTCACCATAGATCATTGAATGTGATGGGTGCGCCTCACCTGTGCGACGCACGAAGATTGCAATCTGCCTGAAATGTTTGACGATTTCCGCGACGGTCTTCCATTCCGGATTGATGTACCCGACGTTGAGTATGCGGGGAAAAATTTGGAGTAGGATTTGGGCAACCGCCAACGCCGACTGCGCTGGGACAGGGATGTCTCCAACCTCAAGATCCGTCAAAGCGCAGCCCTCCCGCTGAACAACGGGTTCGTCATCAGAAGGAGACAGCGTCGTTGCACTTGTCGCCGCCTCGACCAAACTAGTCACTTGGAAGTGGACACAAAGTTTGGAGAGGTGGGGGCAGCGACGAGCGAAGCTGATGAGCCCATTGACTGTGACCCCTGTGGGGAATTGGCATGGCGCGTCACCCAATCGAAGGATCTCCAGCTTTGGCATTGCATGTGCCAGGCTCATGAGGATATCATCATCCACCCTCGAGGAGCAACCACCGCTGCAGGAGAACTGTATTTCGACTTCCTTCAGTTGGTTGAACGAAAGGAGAGAGGAATAATTCGGATTCCAGGAACGTGAAGTGAAGAACTTGAGCTTCGATAGTGTATTCTGGGAGGATGTGGTAGACGCAACGCTCTCGAATGCCCTGAGGAAGTCGCCAATACGATTGGATTCAGAGCGGAAGGTGGCCGAATCCAACTTTTCGAGAGTCGCTCCTCGGAACCCTTCTAGCCAGTCAAGGTCGTCACCATATTCGACATCAATTGAGGTGAGATTCGGAAGTGCCACCGTGGGTAACGATGTGGGTCCTTGGATGACCACCCACAGGTCGGATAGCTCGGGCAGTCGGTATATAACTTCTCGCGCCTCCTGTGTTAACGGGGAGTCCAGGTAGACCCCTTGGAGAGTGTTTCGATTACAGGCGAGCAGCATTTCAGAAACAGCTTCGGTAATGACCGAATGCCTTGGTAGGTCGTTGAGATTAATCCACATCAGTTCGGGACATAGTGTCGAAAACCTGCTGATCATGGACGCAGTCACCACTGCAGAAGTATCTTCAGCGAACTGGATGTCGATCTCCATAGTTTTGTGGGAAAGGAATAAGGGGATGAAGGGAATGAACTCCTCCGTAATTCCACAGCACTTGAAGGTTTTGAGCCTCGGAAGCCAAGGGTCGTTGGCGGTACGGAGCTGCACCGCTAGGACAATGTCCGGGGTGACGGGGTCCTCAGAGGCATCTACCTCGATCTTCCGCATTCTTTGAGCATACTTTCGGGAATGAGTCCATTCCGCTTTCGTCGGGATTCTCTTGAAGGACTTTCGAAAACAATCGGTTGAATACAGGGAAATGGACACCGTTGGCGGACTCACAATGCTCCCATCCTCTTGCTCCCAGACACCCGGCGGAAAGCACTTGAGCAGTGGGGCCAGTTGATTCTGTGTCTCCCATAATGCGTCCAACACCGGGTCTTCAAAACTTTTACGACAACATGCCAACGCGACAGCCGTGGCTTTCGCCTCCGACGCGACAAGTTCGCATGCGAAGAGTCGGAGAATCTCGTCCACGCTGAGGCAAGAGTGCATCCTGGATTTAGAGATACGATTAGCCAATGCATTAGGGGTGTGGAGGGGGGCCAACAGTTCACGGTTGATACCAACGCCGGAGTGGAGCAGATATGGTCGTCTGGTTGTTCACCACGAGAACGCAAGACGCGTAGGGCAGGCGCCAATATGATGCGGGGGATGAGGATCGTCGGTCACGTGTCACGTGTCAGGCCCGAATCGCGGATATTTCCCGTGCCAGGTTCACGATGACATCGTAATATATCCTCGAAGCGCAACCGCCCCCATAGGAGAATTATATCTCGTCTTCCTTTAGTCTGGTGACGGGAGGGGAGCGGAGTAGTTCGGGTTCCAGGAGCGTGGAGTGTAGAACCTAAACTTCAATACCATATCCTTGGCGGATGTTGTGAGTGCAACGCTCTCGAACGCCCCGAAGAAATCACGAATGAGATTGGATTCAATACAGAAGCCGGCTGACTCCAGCTTTTTGAGCGTCGCTCCACGGAATCCTGATAACCAGGTCGTGATCATATCCAACGCCAATCGCGGTGAGATTTGGAACTGTGGGTAATGATGTGGGTCCCTGGATATCCACCAACAGAGCGGATAGCCTGGGGAGTCGGAAAACAACTTCTCGCGCCTCGTCTGTTAACGGGGAGTCCACATGGAACTCTTGTAGATTATTTCGGCTACAGACGAGAAACATCCCCGAAACAGCCTTAGTAACGAGTGGATGCCTTGGTAGGCCGCCGAGAGTAATGGACTCAAGGTCGGGACACAGGGTTGGGAACCTACGGAGGAATAAGGAGAATCTTGCGGTTGGGGAATCGACAACATGTCCGGCTCTGAAGATACAAACCTTGCCGCGATTCGCCGCGCCTGGCACGCGTGCTCGACGGTGACGATCTAGCTGGAGGATCTTGCTCTCGCCCGGTGGCTGCGTGACGAGCGTTCCTGGATCCGTTTCCGTTTCTCGTTCTTCTCTCACTTTGTTCCATGTAGAGTAGGCATCTATTGGTTTTCGCACCAAATCTCATCGCTTTTCCAATATACCCTACAAGTATGACACACTAGACCGTCCGAGTTCGAAAATGGAGTTGAGAAATAGTTAATGGTAGGAGAAATCCTCACTCCTGACAAATCCCCAGAGGATCCCTTTCGTTGAATACGTGTTCTGGATGCACGTAAGTTGGGATCATTACATGGATACGTGTTGGGTGTGCGCCTCACCTGTGGGATGTACGAGGGATCCAATTCTCTAATATCATCATCGATGGTGTCCGCAACGACTCTCCATTCCCGGGCGCGGTACGCATAGCCCCTGACATTAAGTATATGGGGAAAGATTTGGAGCAGAATATGGGCGATTGCTAGCCCCGACCCCTCCGGGATCGGAATTCTTTCAACCACAAGATCCGTCAGAGCGCAGGCTTCCTGCCGAACAACGGATTCACCATCGGAAGGAAACAGTGCTGTCGGGCTGGTAGCCGCCTCGAGTAAGGTAGCCGCTTGAAAATGGATACAAAGGCCGGAGAGACGGGGACAGAGGCGAGCGAGGCCAACGAGTCCGTTGACTGTGATACCAGCGGGGGTGTTGCATGGCAGGTCGCCCAATTGAAGGGTCTCCAACATTGGCATTGCCCGTGCCATGCTCATGATGATATTGTCATCCACCCTCGAAGAGCAACCGTTTTTACAGGAGGACTGTATCGCGACTTCCTTCAGCTGGTGGAACGAAAGGAGAGCGGAGTAGTTCGGATTCCAGGAGCGTGAGGTTTCGAACCTGAACTCTGATAGCGTCTTCTGGGCGGATGCCGCGAGTGCAATGCTTTCGAATGTTCCAAGGGGATCACAAATTTTCTCGGATTGAGAAGAGAAAGTGACCGACTCCAACTTTTCGAGCGTCACTCCACGGAACCCCTGTAGCCAGTTGAGGTCATCGTACTCAACGTCGATCATGGTGAGGTTTGGAAGTGCCACCACGGGCAACGACGTAGACCCCTGGATAACCACCCACAATTTGGATAGTCCGGGGAGTTGGCATACAATTTCTTGCGCCTTCTCCGTTAACGGGGAATCCACACAGAACGCTTGGAGAGTATCTCGGTTGCAGGCGAGTAACAAGTCTGAAGCAGCCTCGGTGATGATAGGGTCTCTTGGTAGGTCCATGAGGGTGATACGTTCCAGGTCGGGACATAGTTTCGAAAGCCCGGCGATCGTGGATGCGACTACCATTATGGGAACGGCGTCTTTAAGGAATCGAATGTAGATCTCGGTTGTTTTGGGAGAGAGAAGTAAGGGGACGAAGGGGATGAGCTCCTCCGTGGCTCCCTCGAACTCGAAGGTTTCGAGCCTCCGAAGCCAAGGATCGTTGGCGGCATGGAGCTGGAGCATCGGGACAATGTCCGAAGATATGTAGTAGTCACAGATGGTTTCCACTTTGAGCTTCCGGATTCTTTGAGCATACTTTCGGGAATTGGTCCATTCTGCTTTTGTCGGGACTCTATTGAAAGACTTTCCAAACCAAACGATTGAGTCCGCAGAAAATTAATGCCCCCAACTGACTCACAATTTTCCAATCTTTCTTCCAAATGTCCCGTGGGAAGCACTCGAGCAGCGGGGTCAGCCGGCTCTGAGTCTCCCATAACACATCCAGTGCCGGTTCTTCGAAATTTTTGCAACAACATGCCAACGCGACGGCAGTGGCCTTTGCCCCCGACACGACGAGTTCGCGGACCAGAAGCCTAAGGATCTCATCTATGTTGAGACACGGATGCATGTTGGACCTAGTCAATGTATTGGGGAAAACCAACGACACAGTCAGTATCATCGTTTCCGGAAGTAGGATTGGCCGTCTGTTTGCTCACCACAGGGATGGGAGGACGTGCAGATTGAGCGGCAAGAAGCGAAGTGCCCGAGTAACGGCGTGCGCAACAGAGGAGGGAAAATTGATAATGACATTCGGGGTGGATACTGGTTCTTATATACAATTCTAGGTGTCCGTGGATATACTTCTGATAGCGAAGCATTGGGTAAATCTCAAATGCGTGCTATGTGTCTAGGCCGTGGGCCAGTGCATGCTGAGTCCGTGCGGTTGGTCCCCTCAGCCGTGGGGGATGTTCCACGACGTCCGTGATTTCCAACGCCGAGAACGTCTCATCCAGATTCGCGAGTGGCATGGCTATCAGTGAATCGATCAACTTGAAATTCTGCGGCGCTGGGGGCTGCGTTGCTGTGGCCAGTCTCCGTGGCTGACTTGACGACCTGATGACAAATCGATCAGGTTAGTGTACCAATATGAGGGAACACGTATACGAAGTGCAGAGAGGTCCGAGCAATGATAAGCGAGGACCACTGGCCCTTGCCTGTGACGCCCGTGGCGAATGGAACATCGCCCAGTCGAAGGGTTTCCAACTTTGGCATCGCTCGTGCCGGGTCCGTATTGACACCAGTACCGTCAGCGGTGGTCGAAGAGCAAACCTCACTGTAGGAGGATTCAATGATGAGGTATGTCAGTTGCGTGAATTTGGGGGGGGGGAGGAATTTGGTTTCCATGTGCGTGATGTGTGCGGTAAGTGTAACCTTCTCGAACTCTTCAAAAAAACGCCGTTGATTTGTTCAAAACGAGAGTAGTACAATGCGAGTGTCACCACATTTCGAGCATCACTCCGCGGAACGTCCGCAACCAGTTGCTGCCATGGTCGTACGTGATGTTAGGTCGGCGAGGCTTGGAAGTGCCAGTTGGAGGGCAACGAAGTGTCTCTCAACAACTACCAACAGCTCGCGTAGGTCGGGGAGTTTGTAAATCACTTCGTGGCCCTCCATTATCGAGAGGGAATCCACACGGAAACATCCCGGGAGAGTATTTCGATTACTAGCGAGAAGCATTTCGGAAACGGTGACAGCGATCATCGGGTCTTTCGGTTCAATCACATGTATTGCTTTTCTAGTACGCTATTTCGCCAGATGAGAACGGTAGGAATTACGGTACATCGTAGGGCGAAAGGTGGTCGTGATTGGACAGTACCGTCAGCCCTGTCCATTCCCCGGTGTATTTTCAACACTGAGCGCATGTCCTGCAGGGGAATCATTATGGGCGATTGAATGTACAGCGGGCGCGTCTTACCTGAGCGATGAACGAAGGAGTCGATTTGTTTAGAAAGTGTTATGGTTTCCGCAACAGACTCCCATCCCTCATTGGTGTATTCGATGTTGAGAAGGTGAGGGAAGATGCGGAGAAGGGCGAGGGCAACCGTCAGCGAGCACTGGGGTGGCATTGGTATCTCTCCAACTGCAAGGCTGGTCAGAGCGCAGATCCCTCGCGGACGATGAGATTCGCCATCCAAACCAGACGGTATGGCTTCGTTGAGAATTGCTACCATCAAGGACTCCGTTTGGAAATGGATACGAAGTTCCGAGAGGTCAATGCAGTGGTTGGAGAGTGCGATTAGTCCCTGGACCGTGACATTGGAAGGGACTTGGCATGGTGCTTTGCCCAGTTGAAGGACTTCTAGTTTCGGCATCGCTTGCGCCAAAGTAATGATGATCTCGTCGTCCACCCTCGAGGAACAGCCATCGCGACAAGAGAACTGGATGACGAGCTCTTTCAATTGCTTGAATGAAAGGAGGGAGTAATAACTTGGGTTCCATGAACGGGAGGTGTGGAACTTAAGCGTGGAGAGTGCGGCAGCGGCGGAGGTGGCAAGGGCAACGGTTTCGAATGCTTCGAGAAAGTCTCCAATTTGTTCGCATTCCGCATGGAAGATGACCGTCTCCAACTTGGAGAGTGTCGCCCCGCGTAACGCTCGTAACCAGTCATGATCATGGTAATACTCGACATCCAGGTTGGCGAGATTTGGGAGCGACACTTCAGGGAGTGAAGTGGGTTCCCGAAAAACTGAGAATAGCGCTTCTAGGTTGGGGAGCCGATAAGCAGCCCGGCAGGCCTCCTCTGTCAAGGCAGAATCCACAAAGAAACATCGAAGGGTACCTGGGTTGCAGGCGAGGAGCATTTCAGAAACCGCATGAGTGATGGTCGAATTTCCCGATGTCAAGGGTTGGAGGCCAATGCTCTGCAAATGAGGACACAGGGTCGGCAAGTTGACGATCATCGACGCGATCATCACTACGGGAGGGCGGGTGGTGAATTGGATGTCGATATCGATGGTCGCGTGGGACAGAAACAAGGGGATGAATGGAATGACATCCGAAGGGGCCTTCCGGAATTCGAGAGCTTTCAGATTCGGGAGCAGAGTTTCGTTGAGGGCGCGGAGTTGCAGCACTGAGAGAACGTCCGGAGGTATGGGCTCTTCGGAGAGATTTAACTCGAGTTCCCGCATCCGCCGGGAATACTTTTTAAAGCGAGCCCACTCCGCGGTCGTCGGCATTCCTTTGAAAACCTTCCCAATCAACCGGTTGAGTGGAGAGAGGTAAGGAGTCCCCGGCAGACTCACGAAAGTTGGGGCCGTTTCGTCCCAAACGCTTTCAGGGAAAGTTTCCAGCAACGGGTACAGCCGTACCTGTGTCCCCCACAACACATCCAGCACGGGATCTTCAAGACTTTTGCAGCAACGCGCCAACGCAACGGCAGTCCCATTTCCTTCAGAGGCAACGAGTTCGCAGGCAAGGAGCCTGACAATTTCATCAACACTGAAGCAGGCGTGCATGGGCCTAGCGAATGTATTTAATCCGCGCATCAAAGGCATACACAAATCGACAGCTTACAGCTGGTTCTGGTTGGGATCTCGTGTTTGACTGCAAGGGACTGCTCAGAGTCGAAAACGCGTCTCAAATGAAGCGCCCATTGAGATCGCCGTCTGGTCAGGTGACCCGGGCGCCTCAGCGTAATCGCCTCTTGGCTGGGGTCCTCACGCAACCAAAGATTATATCGTTGAGTAAATAGCTGAAGTTTGAATTAGTTCTTCAAGACAAACACCTTGAACTTATCGCGAAGATATAGACAGGAGCCACTCCCATTGGCTAGCGCATGATTGTATTTACTCAACATTTCTCGCTCCTGTTATCCAGCTGGGGGTACGGTTCAAGAAATGAAATGCCCCCTGTGTCAGGGTTGAACCCATTTTCTAGGGAGTGCCACCCCGCCACGTCGAGTACAAATCCGTCCAGTGGGTGCTCCACACTTCCTCTGAACCTATACTACGGTACCATCCAGTCGGCTCATCAGGTTCGGACATCGACGAAATTAAATGTCAGTAGATCTTATTACACGGGGGTACGTAGTAAATCCAATTGGTACAGGAGGATGTATCGAATCGAACAAATTGCAAATGCCAAAAGAGGGGAAAAAGGATGCAGCACCACAAAAAGGTGATTACAGTTAAACAAACAACAAACGAGATGACTTTAACGATCGTTCGTATTAAGAGAGGGTTCGAGCATTAAATGAAGGAAAAGTAAAAACACAGCAACACACCCGCCAGCGAGAACGATACCTCCGATCCAGGCCGCCTCCATGTGACCGTAGTCGTAACCAGCGGAGATGATGTTGTACGCGTGCAGACTCCCTCTTCCCAACACACTCGAGTTACAGTAACAGGTGCTGTAGAAGTTTGAGAATTGGAACACACACGCGAGGACGATGGAGAGGGTGTTGCAACCCGCGGCCAGGATTGATAGTCGACGCAAGAAAGTGGCGAGGCCTTGGGCCAAGTCGGCTGAGTTAAACCTGGGTGGGATTTCGCCATTGTCGTTCAGAACTTTGGCGTAATGGGCGAGGTAACTGGATATCAAAAGCGCCAACCAAATCATGGTGGAAACGGCACCGTAGAGGATGTAAGAGCCGGAACGGCATCCGAGCCCAGTCGTTGGTGTGAAGATCACGACGAGGGCCGCTGAGCTTGTGGTACCCCACTGCAACCCCAGCGCAAACACCGAGGCAATAAATACCCTCTTCCACACCCCAGAAGGAACGGGTTGTACGGGCTCCTTATCTCCTCGAAGGGGGAATCTGCAGTAGGCTTGAACTTGGCTGATGGTCCCGGTCCTATTGTCACGACGATTGACGGGGTGCTTATCCTCTGGCTGCACCCACTCCTTTCTAGAGTCAACGGGTATGTGCCTCCTCGCCTTCCTATCTGCCTCTTCGAACCCCCTGGCGATCGTCTCTACGACCGACGACCACTCCCAGAGCCTGGAGTAGTTGAACACCGGCGCGGTCCTGGCGGCGTCTTGGGTGAAAACCTTCCTTGCCTTGTGCATCCTGATCGCTTGTCTATGTGAGACATCGTATGCGCGCCTTGGGGTATCAGTGCGAGGTGCGCCGTTGGCCTGGGGGAGAATATCTTCAGCGGCCACGAATGCGAGATCGTTGGCCTTGTCGATCGCGTTCTTCAGCTTATCGTAGGAGCAGACTGGGGTCCACAGCCAGCCGACGACAATGGGAACGAGCCACAGCCAAAGGGAACCAACTCCTTGACCGTTGGAGTTGAGGTTCTTGCCGAGGTTCATGAGGGAGTCGACGATGGTGAAGACGAAGGCGATGATGACCCATGCGATGGAAGTTGCTGCGGCGATGGTCCAGGTGTGGGATTGTTCAAGTCTGTCGAGAAGGCAATCCCACCAATCGTCGTTCTCAGGGAGGACTATGAGAGATGCGAGGAGCCCGTCGCGGGTGGTGAGACGTAGTGGGACTTGTTGGAGATGGATAAGAGCCTTGGCAGCGTTGCTACGGTTATGGTAACTGATGGATGAGAAACGGTTGTAGGCCCAGCGGGTATTGAGGGCTGTTAGGCCGAGCGAGAACGCCGCAAGGGTGGGAGATCCAACGGTGAGGGCGACTGGGTGTACGGCAGTAAGAAAACCTGTAGGATACACTGGTGGACGTGAGAGGGGAACCCACCTGAGATGAGATTGTCGAGGCGACTCTCTGCTCCAAACGGTAGTTGGCTGATGAGGGCGAGCCATGGTAACAACCATGCGCTGAACTGCTGGGAGAACACAGACCAATCGAACGCCTCTTGTCCGCCACCACACAACTTCGTGCACACCTTGTAAGTCAAGGCAACGGCGTCTCTGGAGTTGGTCACCGGCGCGCCGTTCCAGTCGGTCCCACCCTCGGTCGCGTTGCTGTCCCTGAAATCGATCAAGCATTGTGTGAAGTTGGTCGAGGTGGCGAATGAAACGAAGAAAGCAAGAAAAAGGAGAGAGCTGATTCCGATGGATCGTGTCATGGTTTGTGCATTGGTGGAGGTTGGTGGAGAAGAAAGGGGAGGGGAACCGTTCCGTAGCAGTCCAGGTCCGGTACGGGCGGTGTATTAGTAGTATTACGTGAGTGTCGTTAAACCCAAGAGGAAATAATTCCCGCTTTGCCACCGAGAATCATGCGGATATGTACCCACCAGGAACGTTCGGCTCTCACACTCGCTCTTGGTGGAATCCACATCGCGGTCACCGTCGATTAGAATTCACATTTCACAATTTCAGTGTTCGCCCGGCGATCTGGCGGAAGCGGAAGTGGTCGTGTGCATTGCTCGGGCCGCCGACAACCGTCTCCGCCACTCTCTACTCATGCATACAAATTCCAAGTCCAAGCAGCCACCATCTCACCCTTCAACAATATCCCAACCCCCACGAGTACCTGTTGCCCGGCCCGATTCATGGCACCGAGCTGCGATCACGCCCTGCCCTCGCCATTTGGTGTAACATGTAGCAGCTCGCGATGGGCTCGTTTCTGCATTCTCTTGGCCGAGGACGCCGAATGGGGAAAGTTCCTCGAGCTTAGCTGGCCAAGTGTTGCTGCGGCCGCAGTTCTGATAACTAGGACCAGAGGTATTCCACATAAGTACTACTGTACCATATTTCTACACCTCTCCTCGCGTTGCAAGAGTTGCCTTTGGATTGAATAAATATGCTACAAAATACACTGCAGTCACCGTGAGTCGAACCCCGGTCCCGTCATCGCTTCGGGAGGCACGGCAGCACGGAGCGCCCGACGGTTCGAATTTCGGGTTAGGGTTGATCTCAAGTTGATCTCCATCAGCTGAGTTGCCCGCCCATCCCACGATTCATCCCACCTCTCTCACGCTGCCATCCACACCCCGTACACCGCGCACTAGAGCCACTAGCCGACCACATGGCACACAGGTGCTGGGGCCTCGACGAGATTGTGAGGGATATCGCCGCGTGCCTTGTGTCGGACAAGGCGAGAGCATCAGCCGTCTCCCTGGCCAGCTGCTCCAAGTCCCTTGAAGACCCAGCCCTTGGAGAAGTTTGGCGAAACCTCTCCAGTCTTGCGCCCTTGGTCAAATGTTTTCCGCCCGAAGTTTGGGAAGTCAAGGACGAAAAGCTGGCAAGTACCACAACGGTCAGGAAGACGCGTGGCATGTATCTAACCGATCTCCAACAGTTCTTCAGGAGAGCCCCACTTCGTTCCGAATGGACTCGATTTCGGCAGGAGTATGCGCCAAAGGTCCAACACCTGAATGTATTCTCCCCGGGTGCGGTGATCTCCCCGGCCGCTCTCCATCTGCTTCAACTTTACTCTCCTGATAGTCCTCTACTCCCCAATCTGGCGTCATTGATCTGGGACAGCGACGAAACGTACCTCCCCTTCATCTCATTGTTTATCACTCGTTCCCTGGCATCGATCGTCATCGACGTGCCCCGCGACGCTAGCCCCATGGTACCCCCGATCCTCACAACGCTTTCCACATCATCACCCGACATTCGAGAGGTCCAAGTAGAACGACTATTCCACGGCCCTTCGACCGAAGAGGCTTCCTCCCAGCTGTTGATGCAGTGCGACCCCTACCGACTCCGCAAATACAACGTTGACTCGACCCTACCTGCTTCAGCACTCAGACATATCGTTCAGCTCCCATCATTGGAAGAGTTCTGGCTCGTCGTCGACTCGGTCCAGTTTCAAGACCCTCTGCCCATCGTCGTATTCCCGAGCCTTCGGCTATTAGATGTCGAGTACAGCGGAGATCCAACCTGGCTGAAACTGCTGCCGGCCATCGAGAACCCGGTTTTGGCATCTATTTTCGTCCAGTGTTTGGGGTCGGATGTCGCGCAACTTATGGAGGCATTCCAACTGACCTTATCCGGGTGCGGGGTACGCGAGCGCTTACAAGAGTTTAGGGTGCGGAGCCGAGACGATTTCAAGATCACACCGCAAATGATCGCCTGCACTTTGTCGTTCAAAAACCTGACATCCTTAAAGGTGCTTTCCGATTGTTCCCCGACCGTCTGCCAGACCTTCGATTTGACGGATGACGACGTCGATCTGTTGACCAAAGCGATGCCGCGTCTCGAATCTTTGGCCATTGGTGAGGAACCTTGTGGCCTTCCTTCGCAGATCACCTTCAACAGCCTATACACCGCATCCCGTCGGTGCCCACGGTTGACGAGCCTTCAAATCCACTTCAACCCTTCGTCATTCGTGACGAACGTTGACACGGGTTCCGACTCTGGGGATATCACACTTGGCTTACCGGACCCCAAGCTCCCTCCATCCGAGTTGTGCTCCGTGACAACGTTCCATGTTGGGAAAATTCCTGTGCCGCAGGAATCAAATACGGCATACATCATGGCTTTGGGGTTACTGGGGGTGTTCCCTCGCCTGGAGAAGCTCGAGGACGATGATGGTGATTGGGATGAGATTAACGACCTGATAGGAGTTTGCCGACGCATGGGTCGGTTTGCATTTGGGAGGGGCTAGAGCTTAGACGACGGACCCATCGAATCCCTACGTTACTCGTGACATACGACCTAACCACTGTATTATGTAGTGCTGTATAATACTGAGCGGACCAGAAATGATAGGAGCTGGAGCCATGAGCACGGAGTTGAACTTGGATACGCAAGGAAGAGGTTTACGTCGGTCGGCGCGGAGATGGATTTGCCACACGCGAGGGGTGTTGTATTGGGTGAGTGGTTCAATATTGTATATCGTGGACGACGAAGGTGATTATTCCCCGATGGCCTTTCCCCCAATGGCAGGTCCCGAGTTTGAATCTGGTCGCGTAGCACGTGCACCAACCAGCGTCTGGGATCGACATGTAGACACGTGTGGGGGAAGAGTTCTGTTTTCCCGGTTCCACTTCGATTTAAGAGAAAGAAGATCTTGGTATTCGACCGCCATTTTGAGCATTGTAGTCTCCCCCCCCCCCCCCCATCCGACCTTTTTAGCATCCCGTTCCTTCGATAATGGACGGCTAGAACCCTGAACCTACCCACGCCACACCCACCCCACCAGGTCGAGAGGGACTCCACCAACTATGTTTCGGGGGTATCTAATATCCCTTCACGAACCCATTGGTCCTCTTTTTAGCTTTCAGCTGCTTCAAGTATCTGTCGACCTTACCCAGCATCCAAATCGTGAACGAGAACTTGTAGTTTGGATACAAGAGCGGGATTGCCCCATTGGTCATCCCCTCTGGCGCTTCTTGTGCCCACGAACCGTCCTATAAGAGGAATGAAACGTGAACACGAACTCTCCAAAGCGAGGTCGTAGAGAATACGTACGGGCAGCTGCCTTGACATGACCAACTTGACAGCCCGCTCGATTGGTTCGGGGTGAGGGTATTTGGCGTACATTAGACCCATTACCGCCCAGGCCGTCTGAACAACCTGCGACTCCTCCCTCTCAACCCATTCAAGGACAGCGCAAGACTGTATCCGACAAAATCAGCGGTTTCTCGCGGGGGAGCTACAATGAAAACGCTCGTACCTCCCAGCTCTCACTCCAACCGCCATCCTCACGTTGATGTTTGAGCAGGAATTCGCATCCCTTCCTGGAATACTCACTCGTTTCGTACGTCTCTCCGACAAGGGACAAACTCTCCAGCGCGAACTGTGCAGCATAGGTAAAACAGATACCCCAACTACCTATCCATCCTCCATGAGGCTGTTGTGCTTTGTGCAGGTATTTGATCGCTTTCTGAAGGCAGTTCCTGGAAGCAGATGTCAAGCGGTCTGAAAGAGCGGGTATCGCCATGGGACCCACTTGATATCGGCGGTACGGTACTCGGGGTGGTGTTCTCTGAAGATGATGAGTGCCGTGAAGACTGAAGTCGTGCATTCTGGGTAGTTGCGTTCGATCATTGTATGACCTGCAACACCTTCAGTGCGCGTTCAAAACAAGATTTCGCTTCGTTCACGTACCAAAAACTTCTACAGGGTTGAACCACTCAAGCCACTGCGGTCCGCGAATAGTTTCGTAACCAGCGAATCCCCCATCGGGGTTTTGTAAACTGAGCATGACGTCCACGGCGTCATGCATCCGTTCTTTTGAAATCAACTTTGGAGTGAAGCTAGAGGCCTGGTCAGAATTTCGTACACAGCGGATGTAATTACTCTGCAGCACGTACTCGAGGTATTCTTGGAGGTACAACACGGCCTTCAGGCCTTCGGCTGTACAGTCGCTAACGGTATAGCTTTGTCCTGGGGTGCTGAACGGCCAAGCACCCTTGCTCTGATGTCGGTAATCCTTTCCATAGTGTATACTGTTGCCTTTGATCTGTGCCTGATCCAACCATTCCAGAGCCTTCAGGCAGCTTGGCCGGTTTGATTCCTCGGCGGCGAGTCCAGACTCGACGATCGCCTGGGAGATGAAAGCGAGATCCCACAACTGACTCCCATTCGTCGCACTCATCATCATCCCTTCCTTCCCAAGCCACATGAAATCAGCCCGCCGCCGCCGGTGCTTCTTGAAGGCAGGGCTCTCAGGCCCATCGACGCACCACCGGACAACGAGGTTCATCACCTTGTTGATAGGGTTTGCGTCCCGGTAATCGGTATTGTCGTCCTCGGTAAGTACGAGTTCGTAAACCCTTTTGAGGGCGGCGCGACGAAGCGGGGGAAGGGAACACTTCTCGTATTGAGCGAGGATGACGTTCAAGCCATCGAAGAGAGCGGAATGGGGTGCAAATAGATCGACGCTGCAAATGTCGTTGCAGTGCCCTGCCCAGTCGATATGATAGTAGTCTTGGGTGTACAATTCCTAACGAGACGAATTCAGTGTTATCAAAAAGAATCACCGTATAACCGTACTTCTCGCAACGAAAGAATCAGGTCAGTTTCCTTGGCTTGGAAACGGATTCCGTAGAGATAGCTCATCGGGAGGTAGACCATTCGACAATGCATCCACCATTTACGCGGATGGAATGGGAGCCATTCGGGTAAAACCCTGAGAATAGAGAAGGGTAAGCAGCGGTAGTGACTGATGGAGTGATGGGGCGCCGTACCAGAGCTCCGGGGGAATGGGGTTGTTCCCTTCCCATTCATACACATTCAGAACGGACAACCAAAATTTACCCCAAGCGGGTGCAGCCAAAGCGGAACCTTTTTTTGAGGAGAAACGAGAAATGAGCGAGGTCAAATGACAAACGGATCACAAACCGACCCAGTTTATGTAGGCAGCCGCGAGCTTTGACGGCAACTGGATGATCGGCACTCATGCCGAGGATACGGATGGCGCAGTAGTTTAACGAGGTCCCAAGCGCAGCAGAAGGTCCTTCGATGTGACTAGAACCGTGCTCTGAGGATCTGGGTGCGTCTAGGGATGATATGAGACGTATACGTACACCCCCCATCCACCGTCTTCATTTGCGTAGTTCATCAGGTAACGAATCATTTCGCGACGTTCTTCGTCAGTAAACGACATTCCAGTCACGTAGGATCCAATGACGAGCCCTGGGGTAAGGAACATCGGTCCACTGTATTCCCCGGGCCAGTGACCGTCGTCTGCTTGAAGATGTTTGTAGTATTCGTAGCCGTTTCGTGCAGACTCCAGAGGTGTTTTCGCCGATGGAAGATCGGGCAATCCCTTCGCAAGGTCAATGGAGTGCAGAGGCCGGACGGCCTAGCCACGTACCGTGGGTAGGCCCAGCCAATACTTGTCCAGTGGCTTTTGTGGCCATTTTGCACACTCCTCATCAGTCCGGAGGTACGCCCAGGAGTGTCTTCCGTCCTCGTCTACGACCAGCCTCCATCGCGAGTAATCTGTGAAAGGCTCTAAGGGCGTAGTGGAGATATTCAGGGGGGAAAACGACATGACAAAGAACAGTTGGACTCACAATTCCGAGATGGGATTATATTCTGGATGGATGCACGTCGGGAAAAACTTGAGTCGGCTTCCAAAAACCTGGGGGACTTGGAAAATAGGACGTTGCCTAGACCCTGGCATCCCCTCTTGGGGTACCTTGGGGTGCTTCCACAATTTACAGTTGACCTCAAGCACATGGAAAGCGATTGAATTTTGGGACCGGATGGAGGAACACGCTCCATTCCAATCGGACGGAGTCTCGTTTTTGGAGGGGGAATGAAGTCGGCTAGAAACATCAGAAATAGTTGCGTTCGTGCAATCGTATACAACCTACGCATTTCAGTGGGACCACGGTCCGCTCCTTGCACTTCCAAGCGTTTCAGAGCGGTCGCACTAGGATGCCGTTTCACGGGATCGCGTCGGCATCGGGGAAAACAGGTGGCACGGCTATCACAATGGATTGCGAAATCGCCTAATGCTACGCTGTCATACCGCAGAGAAGTTGCTCAAGTAGACCGCACCAATGCCTTGTGATATCTCGTAGAGCCTGGATCATGGATTTCGAGTCTCACGATCCGCGAGATGATGGTGGTACACATCGGAAAGATCGCGAAGTGCAGTTTTTTTTAGATCGCTTTCTTCACTTATAATAAGTATATTCAGCATTCCTCCGGCACTTTCCCAGCCCCAACTTCTCTTCATTCGCCACATAGCATACATACGCCGGTTTCTTTATATTCTTTCCGCATATTTTCGCAAATGGATTGAGGAGAGTGGTGGAAAAGTTTCGCTGATTGAACGACCTGGACCCGACGTCGTTCCAGCTCGAAAATTTTGAACCACTCGTATTTCGTTGGTACGCGTACGGAGGCAAACCAAGGCAACCGGTAGGAGGTAACACACGGCGGCGGCATGGTAGATTGGATGGTGCGGGCTGTTACTGCGGTGGTGGTTGTGAAGGAGGCAAGTGAAAGAGTCTGACACGTGAGAACCAGCACCCCAAGCGTCTTCAGGTATTACAATCTTTCCCTTCCGTACGTGATGGAAGGTGACCGGGGGGGACTCCCTCTAGACGCGGTCTGTAACTCACATCCGCAGGCCGCTCGCTGCCCGCAGAGTGAGCTTGAATCCATCGTGGCCGCGGCCAGAGTCGGAGTTGCCAAGGCGTCCTCTTCATCCCTTGAGGCGGCCGACTCGCCGAAAAGTCTCGGGCACCCGCGCCGCGACGGCCAAATAAGTTTATAGCTGGGTGATTCCAATGGTAGAAGGCCGAGATGGGCAACTCCGACGTCTATTTCAGGTTAAGAAAAACTCCGTTCACAAACGGGCCGAATGGGTGGCCGCCATCTGTCCGCACGGTCCCTCGTGGCCTTCTCAGACCAGTCCGATACCTGTTGGTGTCCCCAGAACCACAGATTGTGCGTGAGTTTCCACCTGCGTCATTGAGGTAGACTAAACCCCTTTGCGTCCCTACAGATCCTTTCAGTATGGCCGCGCCCGGCACCACCATCGGGGCAGATTTTCAGGAAACAATCGACGAGGTAGGCCTGGAGGAGGAGGGTTCGTTCTCCCACGAAGTGATGGGAGTGGAATGGCACATCTTAGACGACCACCAACAAAACCTTTCCTTCTCCGACGTTCATCCCGTCGATATTACCGTTCGGAATCTCGAGGTCGAAGTGGACGTCGCCACTCCCTTTGCAGATGCGTTGAAAGCCAAATTCACCAGATTCAAGGTCGGTGACGTGGAAGGTGGTGAGGAAGGTGGTGCCCGAAGGAAGAAGATCCTAAAGGACGTATCGGCCGATTTTCCCGCTGGAACGCTCACTGCGATCATCGGGGGTAGCGGGAGCGGAAAGGTAAGCGTCCGCTAGCACAAGAGATCCGATCTCACGTAACATCCTCCTCCAACAGACGACCTTCCTCAATGTTCTCGCTCATCGCATGCGGGGACCAAACCTCACCATCGCCGGAAGCACGCGATATAATGGATCCCCAGACCTTCTCACCGTTACCAGCGCCTATGTTACACAAACCGATGTGTTGCTTCCTTCCCTTACTGTCCGCGAAACCTTGCTCTACGCCGCATCCCTTCGGCTCCCATCTTCCACCACTTCCCAGCAGCGTAGCCAGCTGGTGGAAGAGATCATTCTTGAACTCGGTCTCAAGGAATGCGCGGATACGCGAGTCGGCGACGGATTTAAAAAGGGCGGGTGTTCTGGGGGAGAACGTCGGAGAGTCAGTATCGGGGTTCAAATGCTTGGGAACCCAAGTATCCTGTTTCTCGATGAACCGACGACTGGACTGGACGCCACCAGTGCCTTCCACCTCGTCAAAACCTTGAAACATCTCGCGAACACGGGTCGAGCCATCATCACCACCATCCACCAACCCCGATCAGACATCTTCTTCCTCTTCGATAGGCTCACCCTCTTATCGAGAGGCGACGTTGCGTACACAGGGGTAACGAGTGAATGCTTGTCGTGGTTCGATAGGTTACTCCCCGGAGGGTTGAGGCCCCATGTCAACCCTGCGGACTACCTGATCGATATCGTCGCGGTGGATAACCGGACCAAGGGGGCGGAGGACAAATCACGGCTGGAAGTCAACCGGTTGTTGGTCGCTTGGAGCGAAGAATACAAATCCCGTTTTGGGAGAGAGGATACAACACTGGAAAAGTCCCAGATGACAGGCGAGAGGACAAAACGAATGGGGCGGTCGGCACCATTCCTGCGGCAGGTCCAGGTGCTCACTTCTAGAACGCTACTCACAACCATTCGCGACCCTTTCGGCTTGGTGGGCTCATGGTCCCAGGCGGTGTTCATGGGACTTATTTTTGGTCTTATGTTCTACCAAATCCCCAACAACTTGGCAGGTATCCGGTCCACACAAGCAGCGTTCTACCTGTTAGCCTCCGGTCATTCTTACCTCTTCATCTTGTTCGAGATCTACCGGTTGACACGTGTTGACATCCAACTCTTCGATCGAGAACGAGGAGATAACCTAGTCACCAGTGCCGCCTGGATCATCAGTCGTCGTATTGCCCACGGAATCCTCGAAGACTTCATCGTCCCGTTCCTCTTTTGTTTCACCTTCTCTTATCTCGCTGGATTCCGAGGCGACATCGGCATCTTCCTTGCGATCGTGGTGTTAAGTCACTACACCGTGGTCACCTTCGCGTTGCTCTGCGTCGCGTTTCTGAGGAATTTCTCATGGGCATCTCTGATGGCAAACATGTTTATTACGGTGCAAGCATACGCTTCGGGTTTCTTTGCGCAAGCATCAAGCATCCCGGTATACGCCCAGTGGATGAAATACGTTTCCTACCTTGTGAGTAGTGGCCCCTCAAACCACGACGCTTGATGCTGACTTGTTATGCTATAGTTCTACGGATTTGGTGCGGCGTCCGTCAACGAATTTGCAGGTCGCTACTACGATTGCCCGTACGGTGACGCAAGGACAGATCCCGCATGCATCCAATACCGGGGCACGTTCATCCTCGAGAACCTTTCATTCTCGGACGATTGGATCGCCACACCACTTTGCGCTCTAGCTGGTTTCTCCGTGTTCTTCATCGTTTCCTCCTGCATCATCCTCCAATTTTGGACGGTCGATGTGCACTTCGCTGCCACCCGGGCACGAAACGACGATCCCGATGCTTCTGCAGGGAAGGAGGTCATGAAGATAGGTCGGGACGGGGATGGGATCAAGAAGGTGGATGTTGAATTTGTCGATCTTGCCCTCAATATCTACAAGCCTTCGCCTAGGCGTGGGAAGGGGAGGACCCTGAACGTACTCAGGAACGTTTCGACCAAATTCCAAGCGGGAGAGCTGAACATCATCCTCGGGCCCTCCGGAAGCGGGAAATCAGCGTTGCTCAATACCATGGCTCGACGACTTCGATCATCGCTGCTCACGAGGTACCGCACATCAGGAACAATGTGGTTCAACGGTGTTCAGCCAACAGACAAAGAGGTGCGGTCATTGTGCTCATACGTGGTGCAAGACGACAGCGCACTTTTGCCGTATTTGACTGTGAGGGAAACGTTGAGGTTTGCTGCTGGCCTCAGGCTCCCGAGGGGTATGAGCAAGGCGGGGAAGATGAAGAGGGCAGAGGATGTGATGTTGAAGATGGGACTGAAGGATTGTGCCGACGTATTGGTCGGCAACGAACTTTTGAAAGGTATCAGTGGTGGGGAGAAGAGGCGTGTCAGTATTGCTATTCAGGTTCTCACCGAACCTCAGATCTTGATGTAATCTTGACTCTGCTGCCCACTTCCATGAAGATTCGCTGACCAAACTTTATGTAGCCTCGACGAGCCCACATCCGGTCTCGATGCCTTCACGGCCTCGTCTATCATCAATGTCCTCGAAGGCTTAGCTCAAGAAGGCCGAACGGTGATCGCGACAATCCACCAGAGTCGATCGGATCTCTTCCCTCACTTCGGAAACGTCCTGCTCCTTGCAGAGAGCGGACAAGTCGTTTATTCTGGCAGAGGGAGTAGCATGCTTCAATACTTCGCCTCCCTCGGACACACCTGTCCTTCGACGACTAACCCGGCCGATTTTGCGTTGGATATTGTCTCCGTTGACCTTCGTGAGGAGAAGAACGAAACAGTTAGCCGAGAGAAAGTGCAAAACCTAATTCACCAGTTCTCCGCGACTCAGCAAACGGAGAAGCTAGCGCTCCAGAATGAACCGAAAGCGCAGGAACTGAGTTTGGCGGGTTTGGAGGGGAGGGACCACACCCCGATGCGCGTTGCGATGCCTATCTTGCTCAGGCGGGGTTTTCTTTGCTTCAAGAGGCAGCCGTATTTGGCTGTTACGCGGATTACGCACACGGTTGGACTTGGGTTCTTCATTGACCTCTTCTTTGCACCGTTGGGGACGGACTACCTCTCGTTCCAAAACCGACTTGGCGTCGTTCAACAGATCCTTGCCGGTAAACCTTTCTCTCTCTCTCATAACGTTGGTGATGTGGGAGCTTACACGAGCCCAAGTGTACTTTGTGGGGCTGTTGCAGAACGTTGGCCAATATCCGATGGAACGAGATGCCTTTTACAGGGTACGGTGGACCTGTGTTCGTTGTACCTTTTGCTGATCCTCCCACAGGAATACGCGGACGGGGCATATTCCGTCAACTCGTTCTTTCTCACATACCTGATTCTCGAGGTTCCATTCGAGATCGCCTCGGGTCTCTTGTTCTCTCTTCTGCTTATTGCCGTGAACCTACAACGAACTGTGTCAATGCATTTTATTATCGTCCTGGTCTCGTTCTGCCTAGCCAGCTGCGGGGAATCTTTCGGGATCATCTTTAATACCCTCGTCCCCGATAGCACCGGGTTCGCGTTGAACATCACCAGCTCGTTGCTCTCGATCTCGGTTATGATGGCCGGTGAGCACCCACAGCGTTTGTTGTCAAGCTCCGTGTCTGAAATGCGTATCTCTTAGGTATTATGTCTATCGATATGCCCGCGTTCCTCAAGGGGCTAAATTACTTCAATCCGTGCAAATATGCAGCTGCCACCTTATCCATCAAGGCGTTCACAAACTTCGAGTTCACATGCACGGACACACAGAGGCTTCCCGATGGTAGTTGTCCCACCCGAACAGGTCAACAGGTCCTTGACCTGTTAAACTACCACACGAGCCTCGCCTCGAACATCGGAGTCTTGGTCGCGGTAACAGTTGCATATAGGTTAATCGCTTACGCGGTTTTGAGGCTGTCCAAGGCGGATTTCGGTGTGACCAAGCAGGATGCCGGGTCAAGGTCGGAACAAGTCGAGGTCAGTAATTAAAGTCGTGTGTATACCCACTACTATAAACTCCACTAGAAGGAAGGGGAAGCTCAGTGATGGAAGATCGTGGCAATCCGAGTGCAACAAGCTGTCCTTCAAAGAACCGAACTACTGATTTGTATACGCAGCGCAGGATAACTTTGCTATCACGTGTGGTTATATGTGGTACATTTTTGAGCGGGGCCGCATCATGCTCGTTCCCCGTTTTCCTTTTCCTCATCTCGAACAACCTTACCTTTTGTAACGTCGGTAGCCGTAGTAGTAAATCATCGGCTCGTCCGTCCTCAACAGGTTCCATACCACTGTTCCATGAGGGCAACCGGGGCATCACAAGGCCGTCACCACTTTTGACTGTGCCGAGCAAGTATGATGCGCCAGGCAAATTCAAAATGTGGTCATTGTTGCTCTCGAATAAAATATAGCAACTTCTGCGCCCCGAAGGTTTGCCCCGGCAAACAAAGCGCGTGCACGTCGTGCTGAACGCCCACCTACAAACCCCTCAACACTCCTCTCAGGCAGACGGCCGAACTCCATCGAGCGGGCTGCCAAGTTGTTCACGTCAAGGCAGCTGAGCTACCCGTACGTTTCCACAACCCTCGGTCCGTGCTTCGGAGTTCACATTCACAATTCGTTTTCGTCGTAGCCTGATGACTCGTGGGTACCACAACCGACCAAGGCAATGTTCAATCGGACAGTCACGACTTCGTATCCAAACTTCAAGTTCCCGTTCACGATTTGGACGCTGGGCAAGGCTGACGGTGGCTTGTAATAACTGAAGACTAAGCAGGGACTAACGGGTTTGCGGAGGGCCATTAGACGCCTCTGGGACTGAGTAAATTTCTTCTAGACCTGATTTGTATAGCGTGTTGGTCGTGGTTTGTTGGTTACACGAGATGTGAGCGCGGCCAGATTAAGTTCGTGGTGTGTATCTGAGGAGCCGTAGTGCTGAAAAGGCCGGGAGAGTAGAGGTCTTACCGATCGCGGCCACGCTAATCACTTCGTCGTGAAGCAAATTATTGAGTCGGTTTCCGGCCGTCCACCCCAGCGATCTTCCGCTTTCGCAAATCGAAGTCACTCGCGGTATCTCCAGCAACGCTCATTTCCCACAGATTGTACATTTCGTTCCTGAAATCGCCCAACGACTGCAGGGATTTTTTCGTCGCCTAATCCCATAGTACGAATCGAGTGACGAAAAAACTATAACTCCTAGGCAAGGGGGACGTGAAATGGTCGAGGGGGAACCAGAACGCCGTTGCTTTTACCCGTCTGTTTCTCGGTTAACTACAGTGTGGTTCCTGTGGAGGTGTGGTCGGGGTTGTTTCAAGGTGTAGATAGGGGGCGATCCTTACTTTGGGAGTCGATGATCTCTCTTGTAATGCAGATTGCGTCCACGATCTCTTCCCAGTTATCATCGACACAATCGATCTCTTTTATATTGGGAAAAATGATGGACAGGGTCAGGGCAACCGTCGACATCGTCTCCTCCGGTATGGGTATTTCCCCAACTTTGAGGTTCGTCAAAGCACAACCCCTCCACAGAACAGTGGGTACAGTGCCAGAAGCCATCCCAGAGGCCTCCAGCGGAATATGGAGGCTAGCCACATGAAAGTGTACACGAAGGTTACAGAGATTCGGACAGTGATTGGCGAGGGCCACGAGTCCCTTGACTGTGACTCCGGTGCGGATTTCGCGGCACGGTGGATCGCCTAGTTCAAGGGTTCTCAGTCTTGGCATCGCTTGTGCCAGGTTCGTAACGACGTCGTCGTCCACGGTTGAGGAGCAACCACCACGGCAAGAGGATTGAATGACGAGTATCGTCAGTTGTGTGAATTGAAGGAGAGAGGAGTAATTTGGGTTCCATGAACAAGATGTGTAGAGACGGAACGTTGAGAGCGTATTCCTGGCGGATCTTTCGAGCGTAACCCTTCGGAATGCCTCAAGGAAGCCGCCGATTTGTTCGGATTCACAGTAGAAGGTGACGGCCGCCAGTTTTCCAAAGGTCGCCCCGTAAAACACCCGCAACCAATCACTGTCATGGTCGTATTTGATAGTTAGGTCGGTGAGGTTCGGAAGTGTCACCAAGGGTAATTGAGTGTCCTTCTCGATAACCATCCATAGGTCACGTAAGTTTGGGAGCCTGCAAACCACTTGACGGGCCTCCTCTGTCAACGGGGAATCCACACTGAAGCAACGGAGAGTCCGACTGCTAGCGAGAAGGATTTTGGAAACAGCAGCGATGACCATTGGATCTCTTGGGAGGGGGTAGAAAGAGACTTCCTGCAAGTTGGGACACAGTGTTGAGAAGCTTGTGATCATCGAAGCGACCGTCGTTTGATGGAGGTTGCCAAAGCTTGTGATTCTGATGGTGGTGGTTTCATGGGAAAGAAATAAGGGAACGAATGGGATGGACTCCCTGCTGAGCCGCAGGTCGAGAGTTTTCAGGTTCGGGAACAGGGGTTCATTGATGGCGTGAAGCTGCAGAACTGAGAACACCTCCGATGGCAGGGGGCAGAGAGCATTATGGTCCCCGAGCTTTCGCATCCTTCGAGCGTACTTCCGGAAGCGAGCCCATTCCAGGGTTGTCGGGAGTCTTTTGAAGGACTCTCCAAACAACTTTCCGAACAAAATGGTTAAGGGGAAGAAAAAGTCGCGTTGTTGGCGCACTCACAATGTACCTGTCTTCCTCCCAGACGTCTCCCGGCAAAGACTTGAACAACGGAAGCAGTTTTTCCTGAGTCTCCCATAGTACGTCTAATACTGGATCTTCATAGTTTTTGCGACAGCGCGCGAGCGCGACAGCAGTTCCCTTGGCTCCTGATGCAACGAGCTCACAGGCGATAAGCCTCACGATTTTATCCGCGTTGAGACAGGTATGCATCGGGCCTAGAAGGTGCGTTTGATCATGGCTCGAGGACACGCGGGGAAAGAGGCAGCTCACAGTAAATCCTGACGTTGGGGAGAATCTCGAGTCGTAGGTGTAGAGCAAAAGGGGTTCACGTCCCACCGATAACTTTTTTCTGTTATATCAGCAGGGTAACCACAACAAGCAGCCTATCGAAGTAAATCCTCGAGGTGGAAGAGCGGAGTGAGTCCACAAGAGAAATTCGTGTTTGAAAGGCGACAGAAAGGCGCAGGGGTGAGCTGGTGACCGTAAGTGGATAAGTCACTAGGATGAACGGACCGGCGAGTGGGGATGCCGGAGTGGAAAGGGGTCGGTAGGAGAAAGGGGACTGGATAGGAGCGCCGCTCGCGGTGTTCCAAACAGCCCCCTGTGATGACCGAATCTCTTGCCAATCACTGTAGGGACCTTGGCTGTCGATGCAACAACCTCACATGCAAGCAGCCTGTCAACTCTGATGAGTCGAACTTCAGGGAGGATTGTGTCAAGAACCAACCCGCCCGGGCATGTCCGAGATTACAATTCCCGCCAATCAGGTCTCCCCTGTGTCAACTCACATTTCATCCCGTCCTGAGATCACTCGACGACCACGCTCGGTACAGTTCGTGTTCGCTACTCTATCACTTGGCTCACAATTTCGAGTTTAATAGACAGTACAGGTCAAGCGACGGAGAAATTACTACCCCCACTGAGCAAGAGGGACGTGGGATGATCCCCGGGGTGAGGGTTGAACGTTCCGAACGTTGAACCAGAGCGCGGGCGCCCCACGGTCGCTCCCAGATTAACCACCGTTTTCAGGTATGGGTCCTGTGGAGGTATCACTAAATTTGTTCCAAAACTCTCCAGAAAGGGGTTTTCCTCACTTGGGTAATCAACGATTTCTCTTGAAGTACAAATTGCATCCACGACCTTCTCCCAGTTATAATAAAAATCGTCGGAAGTGATGCATTCTATCCGGGGGAAGATGTGGGCCAAGGTCAGGGCAACCGTCAATATCGACTCCTCCGGCACGAGCATCTCCCCAACGTCAAGTTCTTCCAAAGCGCAATCCCTCCGTTGGGTGGTGGACCCAGCGCTAGAGGTTAGCCCAGAAATCGCTGGCGGAGTACTGAGGCTAGCCACTTGGAAGTGTATGCCGAGGATAGAGAGATCCGGGCAGTAATGGGCGAGGACTGCGAATCCCTTGACTGTGACCCCGGTGCGGGGCTCGCGGCATGGTTTACCGCCCAGTTGAAGGGTTTCCAGTTTTGGCATCGCTCGTGCCAGATCCAGAATGATATTGTCATCCACGGTTGAAGAACAACCATCATCGCAGGAGGATCCAATGACAAGGTATGTCAGTCGTGTGAATGGAAGGAGAGAAGAATAATTTGGGTTCCATGAGTATGATGTATGAAGACAGAACCGCGAGAGTGAATCCTGGATGGATGCGGTAAGTGCGGCGCTTTCGAATGCTTTGAGGAAGTCGCCAATTGGTTTGTGTTTAGGGTGAACACCAATCGAGGCCAACCTTCCAAACGTTGCCCCACGGAACCCTTGTAACCAGCCGTGATCGTGGCCGGTGTATTCGATGTCGAGTTCGGTGAGATTTGGGAGCACAAGTGTGGGTAAGGAAGTGGCCCCCTCGATAACCGCCCACAGCCTGCGCAGGTTGGTGTGTGTGTAAATCACTTCGCGGGCCTCCTCTGTCAATGGGGAATCCACACGGAAGCACCGAAGAGTGTCCCGATTGCTGGTAAGAAGCAATGCAGAGACGGCTGCGGTGATGATTGGATATCTCTGTATGGGGTGGAGAGTGATATCCTGCAAGTTGGGGCACAGTGTTTGGAGGGCGGTGATCATTGAAACAACCATCTCGTTACAGATGTCAGGTTCACGGAACCCCATCCTGACGGTGGTGGTTCTTGGGGAAAGGAACAAGCGAATGAGCGGGATGTCTTTCCCACAGGGAAGCAAGTCAAGAACCCTCATATTCGGAAAGAAGGGTTCTTTGGCAGCGTAGAGTTCCAGAACCGAGATCGCCTCATCAGACAGGAAGCGTTCCAGGAAAAATCCTCCGATCCCTCGCATCCTTTGAGTGTACTTCCGGAAACGAGCCCATTCCAGCGCTGTCGGGAGTCTTTTGAAAGTCTTCCAAATCAAATGGTTAAGGAAAGGGAAAAGCCCATTGTCGGCACGACTCACGACGGATCCAACTTCATTCCAGACGTCTTCCGGAAAACACTTTCGTAGTGGGAGTAGCCGCTCCTGAGTCTCCCATAGCACATCTAATACCGGGTCTTCAAAGCTTTTCTGACAGAGTGCGAGCGCGACCGCAGAAGCTCTGGCTTCCGGTGTGACGAGCTCGCGGGCGATCCGCCGAACGATTTCATCCAGGTTCAGACAGGGGTGCATTAGATCTGGAAGGCGCGCTTGACCATCCATCGACGGCATGAGAAGAAAAAAGGCAACTCACGGTTGATGTCAAAGTTGACGGGCGGGTCTCAAATCGTCGCAGTCGCTGGCTTTGTTAACGGGAGCGCGGAGAGTCAATGAGGGTTGCCGGTACATACCGGTTCAACTCCTTCCGCCACCGCCACAAGCTGATTGTGGTCTTGCCAGCCTCGGCATGCTTCAACACGCTTTGGTGAGCGTGCTGCCGTTCTGCACATTTTCCATGCGCTTCACGCCGACTGTCAACCGCGCAAATAGTCCCAGCAACTCCGGCTAGATCCACCCAACGTGCTTCCAAATTCTTGGAAGCTGCCCCATGTTTTTCGCGACGCGTCCCTTATCCAGGATGTAATGCCACACTGGAATCGTCAGTCCAAACGTTCATTGTCATCTCGTTTTCCCCACTGAGCATCCCAACCTCATACCCAGAACCTTTCACCGATTGCTCATGATAGAGGCTGATCGTAGACGGGGACGGAAGACACTCCTGGACGTATCTCTGGACTGACGAAGATGGTGCGAGGTGACCGCAAAGGTCACTGGACGGGTTTTTGGTGGGCCTACCAACAGTACGTGACCAGACTGTTTGCCTCTGAACGCCATTGAGCGCGCGAAGGGATTGCCCAATCTACCGTCAACGACAAGGCCTCTCGAATCTGCCCGAATGGCTACGAATACCACAAGCACCTCCAAGCCCACGACAATCGCTAGCCCGGGGAATACAGCGGACAAATGTTCCTCATCCCGTGGCTCGTTATTGAATCATACGTCACCGGGATACTGTTTGCCGCCGAATAAATGGGAAATGTACGCGTCAAATCTTCTCCCGACGCGCCTACATCCCGGAAGCACGGCTTTAGTCATGGTCATTGAGTGGATTGGGAGGAATAGCAAGTTGTGCAAACGGCCTGATAGTGATGGGGTTGATGTACGCCGAATACCCTCACCATGAATCAATCGAGCGGGCTGTCAAGCCGGTCAAGTCGAGGCAGCTACCCGTACGTTCATTCAACCGCGCAGCTTTCCACAAATTAAACGAAGTGGTATGGGTCAAGTGACGGAGGAATTACAACTTCTACCGGACAAGAGGAACATAAATTGTGGCTGAAGTGGAGCCAGAGCGCCATCAGGCCAGACCTTTTCCCGATCAACTACCGTTCTCTGGTGCGGTTCCTGGGGAGGTGTCACTAAAGTTACTTGGAGGTGTAAAGAGGGGGCGCTCCTTACTCGAATAATTGACAATTTGTCTGGAATTGTATATTGCAGAGGCGACTTTCTCCCAGTTCCCATCCGTGTAGTCGATGGAGTCAATACAGGGGAAAATAAGGGCCAGGGTCACGGCGGCCATCAACACCAATTCCTCCGGCATAGGTATCTTCCCAACCTTAAGATCCCTCAAAGCACAATCCCTCCGGAGAGCATTGGACCCAACATTGGAAGTTGCTCCAGGATTCACCGGCGGGGCGCTGAGAGTAGCCACCTGGAAGTGTATGCGAAGGGTAGAGAGGTCCGAGCAGTGATGGGCGAGGACCGCGAGTCCCTTGGCTGTGACACCGGTCTGGATTTCCCTGCAAGGTTCATCTCCCAGTCGAAGGGTTTCCAGCTTTGGCATCGCTCGGGCTAGGTCCATAATAACATCGTCATCCACGGTTGAGGAGCAACCACCTTCGCAGGGGAAGTTAATGATGAGATCCACCAGTTGCGTGAATGAATGGAGGGAAGAATAATTTGGGACCCATGAGCATGACGTGCGGAGGCCGAACCACGAGAGGGTATTCTGGGCGGATGCGGCGAGCGCGATCCTTTCAAATGCTTCGAGGAAGCCTCCAATCTGCTCGGACGTAGAGCGGAAACTGACGGCCTCCAACTTTCCAAGCGTCGCTCCGTGGAACATCTGTTGCCAGTCACCGTCAAATTCAACCGTTAATCCGATAAGATTTGGAAGCATCAGTGGGGGTAATGATGTGCCCTTCTCAACGAATATCGATAGCTCGCGTAGGTTGGGGAGTTTGTGAATCATCTCGTGGGCCGCCAATGTCAACGGGGAATCCACCGCGAGGGTTCGGAGGGAATCCCGATTGTTTGAAAGAAGCATTTCGGAGATAGCAACGGTGATCATCGGGTCTCTTGGTAGGGGCACGAGAAAGATACTGTGTAAATTGGGACATTGTGTTGGGAAGGTGGCGACCATCGAAGCAATCATCGCTTTGGGGAGGTCGGAGGAGCCGGCGAATGAGATGAAGATATTGGTGGTTCTCGGGGAAAGGAACAAGGGGATGAACGAGATAAACTCCTTAGCGACGGGTCCCAACCGGACAGTTTTCAGATTCGGAAACAAGGGTTCGTTGACGGCGCAAAGCTGCAGAACCGAAAACACTTCCAAAGGCAGGTCGCCTGAAAGGGCGGATTGTTTGAGCGTTCGCATCCTTCGAGCATATCTCCGGAAGCGAGCCCACTCCGGCGGGGTCGGGAATCTTTTGAAAGACTTCCAAACCAAATAGTTGAGGGAAGGGAAGAAGTACGTTGTTGGCGCACTCACAGTCCACTGTCCCCCTTCATTCCAGACATCCGCCGGCAAAGACTTGAGCAACAGGAGCAGGTGCTCCTGGATCTCCCACAGCGCATCTAATACCGGGTTTTCGAAGCCTCTGTGGCAGCATGCCAGCGCGACGGTAGTGGCCTTGGCTTTTGACGCGACGAGCTCGCAGGCGATGAGCCTCACGATTTCATCCACGTGTAGACAGGCATGCATCGGACCTGGAGGACGCGATTAACCGTACGTCAATGGCACGCGGAAAAAGCAACAGCTCACGGTCAAATCCAACGTTGCTGGAGAGGGTCTCAAGTAGTCACGGTTACCGGCTTTGTTCGGGACAAGCGGCGAGGACGCGCAGGGGAAACTGAACCCGAAGACGCCGATCACTCTCAATTCGCCGGTACTGATCGCGTGTTGCGTGCGGCAATCGTTCGTTGGAGATACTCGGCATAGCTCTTACCGCCTCTCGTTCGTAGTTCGACTGTAAGGGGTTTCATAATATTATGATCTATTAAGCCAGGAAAGATGTAACGTGAGGAGAAGGATACGAAGGGGGGAGACGGTTGGTGTGAAGGTAGGGGCTCTAGCACTCCTGAACGTTTCTTGATCAGATAGCACCCTCGATTATTGTTCCTGGGCTAAGCGTGGCTCCTGGGTAGGTGTCAATAAAGCTACTGCGGGGTGCAGAGAGGGGGTGTTCCTCACTTGAGTGGTCGATAACCTCTCTTGAAGTACGGATCGTGTCCACAACCATTTTCCAATTCTCATAGTCCCCCTCTCCATCATCACAATCGATCCCTTCTAGACGGGGAAAAAGCTGGGCTAGGGTCAGGGCAACCACCAACACCGACTCCTCCGGTACAGGTATTTCCCCAACTTCGAGGTCCCTCAAAGCGCAATCCCTGCGCAGAGCGGCGGACCCAGAATCGGAAGTCCTCTTAGAAATCGCTGGCGGGACACAGAGGCTAGCCGCTTGAAAGTGTATGCAAAGGGTAGAGAGATACGGGCAGTGATGGGCAAGGGCCGCAAGTCCTCTGGCTGTGACACCAGTGGGGATTTCACGGCATGGTGGATCACCCAATTCAAGGGCTTCCAATCTCGGCATGGCTCGCGCCAGGTTCGTAATGATGTCGTCGTCCACGGTCGAGGAACAACCACCATGGCAGGAGAACCGGATGGCGAGTGTCGTAATTTGCGTGAATGGAAGAAGGGAGGAATAATTTGGGTTCCATGAGCAAATTGTGTAGAAACGGAATTTTGAGAGTGTATGCTGGACGGATGCAGCGAGTGCGACCCTTTCGAACGCTTCAAGGAAGTCACCGACTGTTTCGGATGTAGAGTGGAATGTGATGGCCTCTAACGGTCCAAGTGTCGCTCGGCGGAACATCTGTAACCAATCACTTTCGTGGCCATATCTGATGGATAGGTCGGTAAGGTTTGGAAGTACCACCGGGGGTAACGGAGAGTCCTTCTCAATAACCACCAACAGGCTGCGGAGGTTGGGGAGATTGTAAACCACTTGACGGGCCTCGTTTGTCAACGGGTAGTCCACATGGAAGCACTGGAGGGTATTTCGATTGCTGGCGAGAACCATTCCGGAAAGGGCAGCAGCAGTCATCGGATCTCTTGGAAGGGAGTAGAGAGTGATTTCTTGCAAGTTGGGGCATAGTTTTGGGAAGGTGGCGATCATCGATGCGACCGTCGCTTTAGGAATTTGGGACCCAAAACCTACGATGCTGATGATGGTGATTCTGGGGGAAAGGAGGAAGGGGATGAACGAGATGGTTTCCCTGGAGATGTACCACAGGTCAAGAGTTCTCATGTTCGGAAGCAAGGGCTCGTTGGCGGCGTAAAACTGTAGAACCGAGAACACTTCTGGAGATAGGGTCTCTAGAACGGAAAACCCTCCGAGTTTTCGCATCCTTCGAGTGTACTTCCGGAATCGGGCCCATTCCGGCGTTGTCGGGAGCCTTTTGAAACTCTTTAAATCAAACGGTCAAGGGAAAGGAAAAAGCGTGTTGATGGCGCACTCACGATGCACCCGCCTTC
>Ga0307511_10000682_pt1 | contig 36230 bp, 28 predicted proteins | sample 13_EM_MG_FD_200266 | JGI IMG/M metagenome (GOLD analysis project Ga0307511, IMG submission 200266) | Populus trichocarpa ectomycorrhiza microbial communities from riparian zone in the Pacific Northwest, United States - 13_EM | ecosystem: Host-associated > Plants > Roots > Unclassified | place... | reverse complement strand
TGAAGTTTCATTTTCCTTTTTTTTTTTTAGTATTATCAATAAATATCATCTATTCTCATGAATGTTAATGTAGCATGTTTATTGCAAACTTGTCAACCGTGTCTAATGTGAAGTTTTCAATGGTGTGTTAACCTTTTAGATTGAGTAGCAAAGATAATTAGTGGCTAATTGACTGAATTATGTGTGGTTTTGGAGTTTATATATGTGTAGAGGAGTATGATTTGGGTCATAGTTAAAGCTAGAAGTGATGAAGTTAAGGTTTTTGGATTCTGATGCATTAGCCTTGTTGACTAGAGTATTGGATTCGCTTTTTGCTATATTTCTTTTGTTTTTTTTTTCCTGGAGGGGGGTGTGGGGGATTTTTATTTGTTGATGCCTCTTCTGATTGGAGATTCTTAATGTTGAATTTAAATATTAATTGTTATTAGATTAATGAAAGCCATTAAACAACACCAGAGGGTACAGGCCAATAGGTATATTATAATGCATATGAGCTGCCCTAAAACACTGTTTAGCTTTTTCAAACAGCAAAATAGTTTTCCGTCTCCCCTTATAAGATCAGAATAACTTAGCTGGAGTTGGACATTATTGTGCCCTTGCAATATGAGGTAAGCATTAAAATCCTTGACATAAAGAACGAGGATGCAACTCTAATATTTACACTGAGTCTCCTGTATAGACCCTTTTTCACTGATTCCTATCTCAAACTCTCGAGCATAGTTTAACTTTAACCAAAAAAGTCATGTTAGAGGGGTCCATTTTCTCTGCTTTCACTCTCAATTTGATCATATGCATTTGTGAAGATACTTAATATTGAATATGGAATTGTTGCTCACGTTTTTTTATATCAAGAATGCTTTCTACATCATTGCTCATGATCATTATGATACTTTAAAAAGATTTCGTCTAATTTGTCATCTTGATGACCTTCGCAAGCAGACCAGATATTTGTTTTACTATTCCTTGCACTTATCCATATGTTTGTTCTTACCTTGGTACATTTTTTCTTACTCATATTTTTCTGAGCATATTTTTCACACCTCACACATTGGTTTGGATTTGCAGTCTAGTGGAGGTTCTGGAAAGGATAATATTGGTGATATATTGGATGACTTTGTGCGTCAAAGATTTGGCCAGGGTTCTTATGAACGTGTTGATGAGCATGTACTCCCTTCAAGGAAGCAATCTGCTTTGAAGTTCTTCAATAATCATCAGGAAGGGAGGTTTGTGTTCTTATTAGAAACCCGTGCTTGTAGTTCCAGCATCAAACTTTCATCTGTGGATACTGTCATCATATTTGCTAGCGATTGGAACCCGATGACTGATATAAGGAGCCTGCAAAAAATAACATTACATTCACAGTTTGACCAGATAAATATATTTCGTCTATACTCTTCTTGCACTGTGGAAGAAAAAGTTCTAATCATTGCAAGGCAAGATAAGACACTCGAGAGTAGTTTACACAGTATAAGCCGGGCTGCTAGTGACATGCTGCTTATGTGGGGGGCTTCGTATCTCTTTGAAAAATTATCAGAGTTCCATTGTGGCAATGACACTGCCTCGAGTGGAAATACATTGTTTGAGCAATCACATTTGAAAGATGTTATCCAAGAGTTCTTAACCATAATAATTCAGAAGGGAAAAGATAATACTCCAAGTAACTCAATAATTTTGAAAGTTAAACAAAATCAAGGAATATATACTACTAATTTTCCATTGCATGGTGAGCGAAAAATTCAATTGTTGGATGAAGAGCTGCCTCATATATTTTGGAAAAAACTGCTTGAGGGAAAACAGCCACGGTGGAAATATAGTTCTGGTTTGTCTCAGAGGAACAGAAAAAGGGTTCAATATGCTGATGATATACAGAAGAATACTGTAGTTGAGGGTGATGAAGTTGTAAAGAAGCGCAATAAAGTGGCCAACAATAGCACTAATTCACCTTCTCTAAAAGCTGCTCTAATAGGTAAATGGTTAATTTCACTGTTGATTAACTGTTTTGATTTGTTTCTTATCCTGTACATGCAGATGGTTCCCTTGTCAGAGTATCGGGTGGCAATCATTGTGGGATTTCCTTAATTTTTTCTTAATTTACTTTCATAAACTGTCTCTATTTCTGCAGGAACTTCTGGAGCCCCAGTGCTTAATATGTCTCAATTCCTGCCAAGTTCAACTGGCCGTCTTAACACTACTGCTACAAATCATGTTTCCAACTTCAGACATTCGAATAGTAATTCATCAGAAGTACTAAAAGCTAATAAGGTTGAGTATAATGAAAGAATGAATTTGCATGATTCCGAGAAGAGTCTCCATCTCATTCTGAAGCCAGAGATAACAAAACTTTGTGAAATTTTGCAACTCCCAGTATGTATCTCATCCCTCTGAAGAAGTTACTTTCTCTAACATATTTTCATAATGCTGCAGTATGATCTTTGATATGGTATATTGGGTCTGCTTATCCAGTGCTATTCTTGGTGGTTTCAGAATTGATTTTTATAGACAGAAATAAAGAAGAATAAAAATCCTGCAAATACATTACCTTTTTTTGTGCGTGCAAGTTATCATCCTTGCAATGTTCCCTACGATTGCCAAACTATGGAATAAGCGTTCGAGGTTTTAATAAGATAAACATACTATGAATTTCTAAGCCTAGAGAGCATTGCATCGTTACACTGTTGAATTTTGATTTAATTGAATTACTACTTGAAATTGAATAGCATCACCATCAAATATTGTGTTTGAATTTTATTTTTTGTTAATTTGCTCTTTTCTAAATGGCATCATAATTTTTCTTCCTTGTCCTCTATTGAAGTAGGAAAATTTGTATGTTATTTTTTGTTTTTAAGCATTCTGATAATGATGATCTGCCATCTTCGCTCTGTCTCCTCAAGTGTTTACTTCGATTGTGAGAGGCAAATTTCATGGGCCACAAAGTAACATTGCTTCCTTTTTTTGATCGACTCTTGTAATGCAAAGAAACACTTCTGAAGGAATGAGGAAAACTTTAAAAATAAAGGGAAACCTTCTCTGGCTTTAGTTTGCATACCTTGCCAATACTTTAACTAACCAGATTTTGTCTGCACTCTGCCAAAAGTGAGGGAAATAATATGTTTACTGCATTTGATGGGTTCTTTTACTTTAATAAATGCTTACATTTCTTTGGCTACTCTGCAGTTATGAATTTGTTGGAGGTTTCTGGGTCATGGACCAGCAAACATCAATATTTTCATAAATGATCTCAAGCTTATGCAGCAGTCTTTCATCTAAGATGTCATTATGTTGATATGTTTCACTGTTGTTTCAGGAAAATGTCAAGGTCATGGTGGAACGATTTCTGGAATATGTGCTGAATAATCACCATATCAGTAGAGAACCAGCTAGCATATTACAGGCATTTCTGATATCCTTGGTTAGAACCTTCTTTTTTGTATATTTCCCTGCTTTTTGATCTTTTTATTTACTTGATTTGCAAATATTTCACCCTCTGATTAAAATATAATCAGTTTGTCACCACTATAAAACTGTGCCTTACCACTATCATGTTGGATCATATGATGGTTTAACATGCCTGTCCTGTTAAGGAGAATTCGCAAATGTCCATTCCATTTGCAATAGTTTCAATATCTTCTTGGTTGGTTTTGAATTTGAAAGATCTTTAAATGTATGGCTGTGTTATCTGCCTTTGCCAAATCAGTTCATTCCTGTTTTTTCAATGTGACTGTTTTGTCTTTAACAATCTCACAATGATCGAGTTTCAAAAATTGACAAGCTGGTTTCAAGTATCCTTTGCTGTGGTCAGTTTTTCACCTTAGATCTAAAACAATAGCACATAATAACTAAAAAGAGGATGGATTGCTAGAGATACAAGTATATGACCTGAAATATTGAGGAAACATATGGGAGGTGTTTTTTTTTTGAAAAAATAATCTAACCAAACATGCTAGTATGCTTTTTGTTGAATGCACCTTTTATTCTCTTTGTGAATAAGGTGGTTGTTTTAGTGCAGTGAAGGAATATATAGAGTGGACTTTTCATCTGAATTGACGTTAGAAGTTATGATATCTGATTATTTTGGAGAAAAAAAATGTTTTTCATATTCTACTACATCCTCTATTTGTTTCATAGGAAGGATATAACAGTGTCAATGAATTATTTTCTTTTTTATCCCCTACTAATTGGATTTAAGAAATTTGGTGCTGACATTCAACCCCCCCCCCCCCCCCTCTGTTTTCTCCTCATGCCTACCTTTCTGGTGCTTCTGCATTCATTTATGTGTACGTGCCTGAGCATTTCTATATCTGTGAGAATTACAGAGCATTTGTTTTTTTCCTTACTTGTAAACTGTGTCAGTAGGTCCATGCTTAAATGTTCACTACCTTTTGCTGACAGCCTGCTTTATTTTTTGATGTTCAAATTGCAGTGTTGGACTTCAGCTTCCATGCTAAAGCACAAACTTGGTCACAAAGAATCACTTGCACTTGCAAAACAGCATCTGAATTTTGGCTGCAAGAAAGATGAGGCAGATTTTGTTTATTCAAAGTTGCGATGTCTGAAGAAAGCATTTCTTCATCATACAGGGACTTATAAGGTGGCCACATCTCCAAAAGCTGCAGAGTTTTCAACTGAAGATCACAGCAAGAATCAGTCAAATGGAAGATCATCACTGTCAACACCATCAAACATGCAAAAGGGGAGAATAGAGGTTGAAAACCTGAGACCTAGCCAGGAATTCTCCATTGATCAGGTCGTTTCCCATCTAGGATTGGCACAAAAAGATTACTCAAAAAGTATCAAAGATATTGAAAAGAAATGTGACAAACAGATGAGGAAGCTATTGCAGAGGCAACAAGAAGAAATGGAAGAGTTTGAAAAGAAGTACGAGGAAGAGAAGGCAGAGCTTGAACATATGCACAGAACAGAGGCAGCTGTTATTCGTTTACACAGTAATATTTTGGAGAGAACAGATAAACTTAAGGTACTGGATAATGTTTATGCAAAAAAGTTTGAAGATCTTAACTGGCAGATGGATATGCATCTTAATAATCTTTTGGAATTGCAACTGGCTACAAGGAACAAGTTACAAGAGAGGAAGGCTCAATGGATTAAAGGAGTTAAGTCCTGGGCACATGCTGAATTAATAAAGAAACCAACTGCAAATGAGTCTGGATATAATCAAGAAAACTTTGTCACTTGGAATTCTTGTTGCAAAGAACAGACTCCCGAACGATCCCGGAGCATGCCAGATGATGTTCCACTGGAAGTTCCTGAAACTGTGAGTTCGAGTGAGGATGTACTTCCTGGGGTATTAGCTACATCCAAACCGAGCTCTGATGGGGCCACATCCAGCATGCTTGACAGAGAAGTTCCCTTGGAAGTGCCTCAGACTGCAACTGTGAGGGGTGTTTCAGAGGATGTTATGTCTGCGAATTCATTTCCATGTGAAGAACAAATCCCTGATTTACAGGTTACATTGAGAGTACTTGAGGCTAACAGCTCTAGTGATGGTCCTGAGAACACCATTCATAAATCTTCATCTGAAAAAGGTTCTGATAGAGTTACGTTAACAGTGCCTGATAGAGAATTTTCACTGGGGGTGACTGGGATAGTCACTTCCACTGGTGGCCTGGAGAATGCTGCTTCTGTAAATCCTTCACCATCTGAAGGACAACCTCATGCCAGATCCACTTCATGCATGGATGTCAGAGAAGTTTTATTGGAAGCGCCTGAAACTGCTTCTCTGGAAGCTGAAGAGGATGTTAACAGAATTATGGAGAAAGATGGAGTATCTGGCATGGTATCTGATAATGCCATTGAAGTTGATCAGTGGAATGGAGTGGTGTGTATTCTTAATCAAGAGCCTCACTATGATGATATGGTGGCAGTCAACCAGCAAACTGGAGAGGTTCGATTAGGAGTGCCTGAAAACAATGTTGTTAACCAGCAGCATGAGGTGGATCCATCAGGAGTTCGTGAAGCGGGGGTTGGCCACAATCAGCTAGAGATTGACAGTATGCACGTTGTAGCCTCTGATAATGGCCAACCAACTGAATCCTCTAGATTGCAAGATAGAGTTGCACGAGTTTGTAATAACCAGATTGCTTTCCAACAAGTTGATGCTTTGGCATCCCAACCTTTTGTAGCTTCTGATCATTCTCATAGTGACGCGCCTGTCACAGAATTGTTACCATCCATGGACTCCTCTGCTGGTTCACAGCCTACAACTTCATTTGCAGAACATGCGCCTGCTAATTCAATAGCTGTTGGTGAATCAGGGACGCGTATCTCAAACACGATGACTGCACCTGTCACTTCTATAATTAGTAATTGTCCTGTTACTGCACCCGCTGTTCGAATGCCTGTATCTATGTCTCAAGATCCATTGCAGAATGAATTGGATAGAATATGCAGAGAAACAGAACAAATAATCAAGATCCATGAAGATACAGTTTGTTTCCTTTTTACCCAGTTGTATTCTGTGTGATTTTGGTTTTTGGCCGTTGTATTTGAATTCCTTATCTTTTCTCTTTTGCAGAAGCTGCAGCTGAAATCTGATTGCGAGAAGGAGATACAGGAGGTTGTTGCTCAAATTCGTACAAAGCATGATATTAAACTTCAGGAGATAGAATCTGAATTCCTCCGTAAGAAGAAAGAGATGGCTGACAATCAAAACAAAGTTTTCTTGAACAAGATTTTGGCCGAGGCATTCAGGAGCAAGTGCATGGATAATAAGGCATCTAGCACCCCTGTCAGGCAGCAAGGTTGGTAATATTCTTTAAAATGAAAATATGGAATTAATATCAAGGCAAAGATGAATCGTGAAAACATAATTAGGAATCCGTTTGAGTCTTGATTGGTTGGAACCTAAACTTGGTTCAAATGTCGGTGGCATGCAGAGATAAACTCTAGTATCGTGCAGCAGCAGCTTCAGCTATCGGAACCCACTGCTCGGCCTTATATTGTTACTGGCTTGTATTCCACTGCTCTTCCAGCAGCTAGTCTGCAAACAACTCCAACATCTTCCCCTCCTGCCCCACCACGACAGGTTGTTCATAGCTCAGGACGTTTCTCAAGTACCTCAACCAGACCACCACATATCAGCTCCATCTCTCCTGCCACAAGCAATCTCCGAATCGGTAATGAGATTCGAGCTCCTGCCCCACACCTGCAGCATTTTAGACCTTCAGCACGCGGGATGCAAAGTCAACAAGTATCAACAACTTCTCCCACACCTTCTGAGATTCCTTCACGAGGTCCTGCAACTGCACAACAATCAAGTCCTCAGACGACAACAAATAGTGGTGAAAGCATGGGAATCTCACCTTCTATGACATCTCTCCAGGGACTTGAATCTTTAATGGATATAGATAATCAAACAAGTACAAATGCAACTCAGGCCTGGAGTTCCCCCCCACCAACTGATTTGAGTTCTGACTCAAACCCATTGGCTCAACCAAAGCTTAGCATGCTAAATAGTGTGCTGACAAACCCAATAAGCGAGGTTGTTTGTTTATCAGATGATGATTGATATGTGATCTATGTACTTTACAACGTTTTCATTTCCTCAAGTGTACATCCTAATGTATAGTTTTGCTTTTTTGGAGTACTGCGTTCATGAGACCTCTTTGTGTTGCTAACATTTTTGCCGCAGAATTTGTGGCTGTACATAGGTGAATGGTTCACTTAGGTTTATTTACAAGTTCATTTTTTATCATTCAGTTTCACTTTATCTGGCGGTTTGAAATGTTTTTTAGACTTTGCTTTGAGAGTGGCATCAGTCAATTTTCTGTGTTAGCTAAGTTCTTTGCAAGTATTAAGAAGATTGTCTAGAAATGTTTATTAAGGTTGTGTGGTTGTGTTTGATTAGTGTTTTAGGATAGATGATAGGATTCTGTTTGGTTGAAGAGTAAAGTTTTGGACTTTAAATACATGGAGATGTGTCTTTTGTCTTCTTAATCTCCGCCATTCCGTCTCTTCCTCCCTAAATGTTACCTGATGTCTTCAAGCTGAACACATGTTTAAGGCATTGAACTGCACAAATGGGTGTTTTGCTCAGTGGGAGTTTTGCTAAAAGTGTTGATCAAAATCGGTTTACATTCTATGGTCGCTAACATGGCATGTGGTCCATGGCAGCACCTTACGGGATCCACGAGCATCGCTCACCAGTCACGACCAGTGATGGCCTTTCATCACGTGTTCCACTTCAGCCATATGAAGATTGAAAAGTAGCAGCAAATTGAAAAGCAGCAGCAAATTGAAAAGCATATGGAGGCGGGGAGCATGCGTAGAGGACCTATTAAATGACCAATAGAAGGCCATTGTGCATCCTAGATTTTCCTCAAATTACTTAATACACACGGTTTAATTCAAAGCCTAAAAAGATGTTACGTTTTGACTTGAAGGATGAATCCATGGAAGTTCCACAACCTCCTTCCTAGTGGCAGGAAAGTCACTGTTTTAGTGTGGCTTGCTTGAGAGGGGATCTTCGTGCATATTGCTATCATTTTCAGCCACATTATTGGCTATGGAAATGAAACAACATGGGTTTGAAGGAATTCCGTATCGAGTTTAACATGTGAGCGAGGATTTTCACAGCCCTCGGGAATAAGAAGTTTAGGATATTTATATACAAGACACGGCCAAATAATCTTGGTTGTTAGTTTAAAGTGGTGTCCTTTCATGTATTTAAGCCCTCAGGCGTGCAGATTCATGTACAGGTCCTAGTGACTAAGTGCAGATCTCTTCAATGTCCTGGACTCGAATGTGTAGCATTAATTTGTGGCCGCACTACCCGTTCATAGAGCCATTGACATTAATTTATGGTGACCTGCTGCTCATCTTAGCTTGATTATGAATGCTGAAAATGTGATAGGCTTTTCTAAACTGTATTCAGAATTACTTCCAAAAACATGTGATTAGCAATGTCATAAGTGCAGGCTTGTTGATATATCATCCACTTGTACTGAAGTATTTCTACAAATTTCTTAACAGCAGTCTCATTTGCAGTTGATCATCCACTTATGTTTCTTGCATATTCGTTTTCTTTGGTCTAGTTTGAGTCTCATTTTTATATTGCAAATATTTCAACTTCTTGTTGTTATTGTTGAACTTGTGGGAAAATTTGGAAACAAATGGAATACAGAGAAGAGGGGAGAAGAAAAATAGATAGCAGAAGGAAAGGAAACAGGTGAAGAAAAGAAGAAGAATGATCTAGGCCTGAAGAACAAGGCTCTTGCCTATAATCAGGTCATCGGTGAAAAAATCAGCCTCTTTCCTGTATGTTCCCCTGCCAAAGTCAAGGTTGTAAGAATCTGCAAGACCTTCCACGAGGTCGAATTCGGGTTCCCATCCAAGAACATGCTTTGCTTTGTCAATCGAGGCAAAGAAATGCTGCATTAAACACAAAACAGAAAGTAGTCGTTACCATGTTTTAAGCTAATAACGTTAATTGGGTATCGAAAATTCTGTCAGAAATTACCTGGTCACGGAATGGAAACGCCTTCTTTTTCCCGAAGTCAAAATCTTTAGGGTTGTAGTGAACAATCTCAGGTTCTGGGAACCCAGCAGCCTGAGAGAAAAAAGATCAAACGATATAGTCAGATACATTAATTCAGCAAAAAAGCCACAGAAAGAGCTACAAAACTTTAACTACCTAGTATATAGTCAGTAGTGCATAATCCAGAATTACCTTCGCACATGCCTTAGCTAATCCATCAAAGGTGACATACTTCTCTCCTGATATGTTAAATACTTGCTGGCTGGCCTTTTCATTACCAAGAACCTGAATGAAAGCCTTTGCCAAATCCTGGGAATTTTGAACTCATCAGGTCAGAAACTTGCTTTCATGTTACTCATGCCAAAGTGGCTTTCAGAATAACTGAAATGCATGATGGAATCGAAGATTTTCTTACCTTTACATGACCAAGTTGAGTCATTTGAATTCCTGAGTTGGGAATTGGAATCGGGCGGCCTGCTTTCAACCGATGAAAGAACCACTCTTCAACAGGGTTGTAGTTTAAGGGCCCATAGATGTAGACTGGTCTTATAGAAGTCCAGTTGACGCCCCTTGATTCTAGTAAGCTCTCTGTCTCAAGCTTTCCCTTGTGCCTGCTCTTTGGATCAACTGCATCTTTCTGTAACCAGACAATACCTAGTTAGAAGAGATATGTTACCAGAAGATTCAGAAAAAGAAAATCTGTTCTTCGCGATTTTTCAATGAGTTTCATAAATACTGCTATCAGACCTACCTCGCTGTGCGGTAAAAGATCAGATTTGAGGTAAACTCCAGCTGAAGAGCAGTATATGAACCTGGGAATTAACAGAACTTCAGATTTCCAAAGACAGCAGCAGTTATGGAAAGGCTACAGAGTTCGTAAAGTTTCCTGATTTCTTATAACTTAACCATAATTCATCAAATTTCACCTGCATGATATTTAAATAGAAAAGACAAGATTTTGAGCATGTAATTAAACAACATTTTTCTATTGAATTTCTGCCGAAGAACTGAGATGCTTATGCAGCATGCAATTCTGAAATGTTGAATTTCTCTTATGTAGCAATATTAAAGATCGGCTGTATCAACTAATTGTGTTGAAGATAACAAATGTGGTTTTGCATGAGATGCATGGAAGCTATCAAGGTTTAGGGAATTTCATTATCAATACCAAGAATCAAACCCATACCCATACCGAAATTCGAAACAAGTGACATAGGACCAATTAAAGGCTCAATAAAAGCTAGCAATGAAATGATCATGCACATGACTTCTAGAATTGTAAACAAAATCATCAAAAAACTGTTGAGAGCTTACTGTTCTAGCTTTGGTAGAGCATCCAGTATAGGTTCAACTTCAACTGCCTCGCGGCCTAAAACCATTTCGAAAAGATAAATAGGTATCAGAAGTAAAGAGCAGAACATTTTGCCAGAATTCATTGCTGTAAAGTAAAGAAAAGATGTAATGATAAGACATTGCATACCATTTATGTCATAGACAACATCAAAGCCTTTTGCAGCAAGACTGGTTTTCACAAATTCAAAATCCTTCCTGTCTCCTTTCAAATGCAAGATCTAGAAAATCATGATCAGTAACAAAAATCTTAACCTACAGAGTCCAACACTAGTACCTTCATTTCTTTACAGATGAAACTAATAACAAGCAAGAATCTTTTCATCCCCATTAGGGTAATAAATACCTTGGAAGAAAAATCAGCATAATCCTGGTCTGATTCACCTGGCAACGGTTGAGTAATTGGTGCTTTACCTCTGGTAAACAAGGTCACCTGCCAAGAAGCACCACTACAGTTATTTTTTATTGAAAATTGATGGATACCAAAACGTGAAAAATTGAAAGAAGATACTAAAAAGAGACAAGGATAAGACTACCTGATGACCCTCTTTGACAAGAAGTCTAGACAAGAACACACCAATGAATCTAGTGCCTCCCATTATAAGAATGTTCTTGGAACTTGATGCTGAAACTTGTAATGCTCCCTTTGTCTGCCATACCCTTCTCTTACACTGCAAGAAAAAGCAAACAGCTGTTAAGACATTAGACATGCACTAATCTTAAGCAAATAAAGAGATAACATGCAAGACATACCCGAACTTGAGAGTGGAGTCTGGTGCCATTGAAGTCAGAGAGAGAGGAAGGAAGAAGAGAGAAAGAAGGCTGAGTTTGCTGCTGCACAGCCACCAACCTAGCCATGGTATGCTTGTACCTCTCTAGTCTCTACTACTACTATCCTCTCTTTGCCTTTCCAAGTTTCTTGAAACAGAAATTTGAAAGTTTCTGGTTCTGCCCCGTCTTTCCTTTTCTTTTATTTATTTTTTCTTGGTTTCAAACAATTTAGGATAAGACAATGACTCAATCATCCACTCCACTTTGGTTATATCCACAGCCTCTCATTCATGCACATCATCACTACCTCTTGTTCTCTTTAAGTAACCTACTGTATCCGTGACCCGTGCGACACCATGTACAAGTAAAAAATATTTGAGAATACAAAAAGGATGCTCTTGATGATAATAATATTTTAAAAAAAAGCAAGAAAAAACTGATACTCGTTTTATTAATTCGATCAGATCCAATAAAATTGAATAATTTAGTAATCTGATTTAAATTATAAAATATAATAATAAATAAACTATAAAAAAATATTTAACAATAATCAGTTAAAACAAAAGAGCCATTAATATTATATAAAAAAAAAAGAGGAAAAAAATCATCAGAAATCACCATCACTCCATTGTGAACATCACCCATCACAAATATCTAAATAACAACATCAGAAGAGGTTCCATGTGTCGCTAGAATAACATCTCGGAAAAGCAAACCGAACAAAAGACCCAAGGTAACCCAATTAAATAAAAAAAAAGAATGTTAAAACATATCCATAAAGGAGACGCCAAGACGAGGCAAGAAAGAAGAAGAAATGTCTGCCGATTCCAAATCAAAGTTCTTCTCGGTGCACGCGTCACATATTCATAGAGGAGACGCCACGACGAGACCGACGCCACCCCAAAATGACTTTTTTTATCGCTGGAATCAACCACATGTGTCGTCAAAAGACGGTGGAGAAGCTGACGCGTGCTAGACGTGCGTACCCAATTTTTTTTATATTTCTTTTCATTTTTTTTTAAAAATAAACTGCCCCAGCCCCACCTTAATAATAACAATAGGACCAATCGCGCAATAACAAATTACCCTATGATCCTAGGCTTAAGAAAATAAACTGTAAGGGAAAGTAGGTCTTTTAACTGTAATTATAAAAATGAAAAGACAAAAAAAATTCCCCTTTATCAGTTAAGTTTTTTTTCTAATTTCAAAGGTAATAGGATAGTTTTATTGTGCAAAATAAAATAAAAAGACAAAAATACCCCTTTATACAAACATATTTTTTCTTTTAAGGGCATTGATGTAATTCTATTATGCAAAAAGAACATAAAAATTGTATCTTATCCCTAATCATTTTCAAATAGTCATAATCGTTCTATTGCAAAGAAGATCACACCCCAACTATTAGCATATATTTTTGAAGGGTAATATAGTAAATTCATTGTTCTTGTTCATAGTGCAACGTGTTCAAGTGAACAATGAATTAGCATCCCTTTCTGTTTTTTTCTAATTACTACTTTTCTTAGCCCCTAAGTTTCGAAACTAGCTACTAATTAATCATTTATGTTTGACAAAGTATAAATTAGTCCCTTGATTCTTGTTGACAATGGAATTTTAAAAAGAAAGTGGGCTCTTTTTAGTAAATTCAAAGTTTACTCTTTCAACATTTAAGTTCCAAGAGAAAAATTAGCACGAAGATGTTTAAATAAGACAATGGTCAACCAGAGTAAAGGGGTTAAATTATATATTTTTAAACATGAAGGATTAAGTTATAATTATATAAAAAATCCAGAGACTAAAGGATAAGTTACTCTTTATCTCTTGCCCACAGCAGAAATTGACATTTGCCAAGACAAGTATGAGCCAACACTCTCCTTTAATATTTTTAATTAAATGTATGGTTTGGGAATTGGGACTCAATTAAGAATGAGTATATCTATTTGTGACTAAATTGAAGTTTTTGTTTTTCCTTACATGGAATTTGGGTAATTAGAATAACTTTGTAAAACTAAAAGGACTGATTCATAAATATGAAGAATTGAATATATTGGAATTGGATCCACGCGGAAAACGTAAACTAAAAGGTCCCTAACAGAAACTCTCTCTGTGAATCAACAAACTCACAGAGCAAACGAGAAGAAGAAGAAGAAGAAGAAGAGGAAGAAGACAATCTCTAAAATGGATCCTATCCAGGTGAGTTAACCCACTCTCTTTCTCTTAATTTTCTCTACAATTCATTGCATCCTGTAGCATACAATTTTGGGGCTCGATTAACCTTCTAACTTATGCATAAATTTGTACTGTTTATTAGATCTGTTTTTTTTATTGGAGATTATGAGCTTGAATATTGTGTCTTTGAGAAATCTAATGATCTTGATGTCGAGTTGCACTGTAAGTGCCCATGTGATTGGTTTTGATCTGTCAAGCCAAGGTTTTTGATGAGCCAATTTCGAGATTGACAAAGGCATTGTAAGTCTCATGTGGGGGTCAGTTTGGAGAAAGAAAAAGGCATTTTGTTGTGTTTAGTGAAGACCCAATTGGGATATTGCATTTGTTTTTCATGGTTTGGTGGTTTTGATAGAAACTCATATGGGATTTTGAGCTTGTTTTGTTTCGTATAATCATTTTAATCGAAGCCCGAATGAGAAATTGCCGTTGTGTTAAGTCATTTTAATGGATACCGAATGACGTATTTAGTTTGTTTTCAATGTGCTGAATCATTCTAGTAGAAATCAGGTTGGGATATTGTTTTGTTTTCCTTTGTGTTGGTGATGAAGGATTCAGTAATTTACTATATAGTCAATGATCAAGATCTTTAATTTTTGGCAGAGAATTCAAATCTTATAGCATATATTTGCTGTCTAATTTTTTAATTCTGAGATTTCTTTTGGAGTCTAATGATAAGGACTGAATTTATGAAAGTTGGAATGAGAGAGTGTAGTGCTTCTTCTAGCATGTCTTCCCCTTTGTTGTTTTCGGTTCTATGAGATGGGAGTATTGTTATATATATGAAGTGGAAATCCTGATTGGGATTTGATTGAATTTTGTTTTTCCACGTGAATAATTTATGTTTAACTCTCTTGACAGCCCCCTGTTGAAAATTATGCCAATCCAAAGACATGTTTCTTTCATGTTCTCTTTAAGGTATGTCACGTATCTAATTTGTGTTCACAAGCTTAGCTTTTTTGAGTTAACTTCAATAGAACAGAATGACAACCTTGTGTTTCTTGTTTTCTGCAGGCTGGAGCTTTGGCATTTTACATACTTTCTACTCTGTTTTTTAATAGCTTTGTCATCATTTTTGTGGTGACTGTGCTTCTTGCTGCTCTTGATTTTTGGGTGGTTAAGAATGTGAGCGGTCGGATTCTAGTTGGCCTTAGGTGGTGGAATGAGATAAATGATCTGGGTGAGAGTGTGTGGAAATTTGAATCCCTCGACCAAGAGGTCAGTTTCAAAACTCTTGCTTGATTGTTTGATTTTCAAAATGAATCTCATCCATGTTTTTCCTTGTTTTTGCATTAGTCATTGGCCCGGATGAACAAGAAAGACTCGTGGCTGTTCTGGTGGACTCTTTACCTTGCAGTAAGTAAATAAGATTTTATTGTTGTGTGGTACTGACTGAAAATATCCTTGGCATATCATAATTGTAAAACATTTGGGATTGGATGTACGAAGAACACTAGTCAAGATCTAAAGAAATGCAAGATAGTGCACAGCTGAAAGTAAATTAAACTATTCATCTCTTTTTTACAAGATCCTGATTGACGAATTTTTATAAGTTGTTATAGAATGGTCTTGTCTGGTTGTGGTTTTTTGCACTTTTTTGATTGTCGAAATTCAGATATAAACTCATCTTTGGTTTTCCTCTCTTTGTACATTTGATCTTTTGTTTTCCTCTCCTTTCTACATTTGATCTTGTTTGCCTTTAACGTTGTAGGCAGCTGCCTGGATTGTGCTTGGAATTTTCTCTCTCATAAGGTTCGAACCAGATTACTGCCTCATTGTTGGAGTATGCTTGACTCTCAGCATTGCAAACATTGTTGGCTTCACCAAATGTCGCAAAGGTGAGCAAGGAGATTTTTTTTTTGGTTTTCAGAGTTTGTATCATTTGCTTAAATTTGTCTTTAGTGTTGTTCATTAGGTCGGGTATTGTTCTTATCCATGTATTTCCTATGGTGGAAAGTAGATGTGGACCATAGGAACTTGAAATTTCCGTTGGTGTAGATGAATCTGACCCAGCCTTCAAGGACTATGTTGAGGCTGTGACACTAGGTTTTGATTGATCACTAGCATACCCTAAATAAAATGCCAAGATAGGCAAGGCATTGATGGGTTCCCAAGTGACACAGCTTCACTGCTGAGTACATTACTAGATAAACCTATCAGATGCCCAATATCTGCATCATGATGCCATCGGCCTCATAAGCTGTTCTGCTTTGAACCTATTAACTTGTCATTAGGATCAAGATCAAATTAACTTCAGAGTTGAGTTGAATTAGTTCTTATGCTATTTTAGATAATATAACCTCCTTCTAGGCAAGTGTGTGAGGTGAGGGGAAAACTAAACAATTGGTATGATTGCAGATCCGTCACAGTTTCTGAAGTAACCTTGCTAATCGCCATAAATATGGATGAACTTAGTTGCTGCTTGCACTGGAACTCATTTTGATTAACTTACTCTGTGCTTGTCCTGGTACCATAGAATTATCAACTAATTCTATTGCAGCTAAAAGTGTTTCTAGCACCTTAACTGTTTCTATAACATTGATCGCTTGGGTCTGTTACCTAAACTCCTTTGGTTATTTTATTCATTTTTTTTGTAATTATCAGCAAAGAAATAAAAAGTTATTCTTCTTTCTTTTAGATGCCAAGAAGCAGTTCCAGCAGTTCGCAACCCAGACCATTGCATCTCGAGTCTCATCTACCATACAGTCAGCATTCAGTGTTGTATGAGTCATTCATTGCAGAAGGTGGGCATAAAGCGAAAGTGGTGGCACTTGTTCAAGAGACGTTGAAAATTGGTGTCGGCAGTATACAAACTGGGAGCATTGAGTCGGCTGATTCTTTGAAATTCTGTAGGATACAGTATATATGTTTTGTTGACCTCTGAGACAGTTAATGATTTGTGTAATGAATTACGAAAACTGATAATGTTAGAAAAATAATTTTGCTGTTGAGTGTAATTAATATCATGTTTTTAGCTCCCTTTTAGCACAAATGCTTACGATTTACGAACCAGTGAAGCAGTCTTAACAGGCTTCAATGAAACCTATACAATGCTGTTGCGCCAAGAGTAGCGAGAGTAATTATCTTCATATGTTGTCATGCTCAAATCTATCTAGATGAATTATTTACCGATAAAATCAAGCAGCAGAACAAGCAAAGCAGGCTGAACAAAAGACAGAACAGGTCTTTAGAACACGGCCTGACAAAACTCTCCAAAGCAACTGGAAAGCATAGGCATAACAATAGATTAAACCCAGTTAAGAAAATAAGTATATAGTCAAAATTGACACTAATGCATTTGGAAACGTGGTGCAAATCGTGTTTTTAAAAAATTAAATTTTTTTTTTGTTAAAATTAAAATTTTTTTTTACTAAAATTTAATATGATTTGAATGTTTTGGATCGTTTTGATATGCTGATATCAAAAATAATTTTTAAAAAATAAAAAAACATCATTGGCATGTATTTCGGCATGAAAAGTTATTTGAAAAGCAACTGCTACCACACTACATGTTTTGCTTTACAAGGTGCTGTGTTCGATTAGAAAATTGAAGAAAGAAACATAAAATAAATTAAATTTGGAATAGTTTTGTAATAAAATTTTGTTTTCAAACTAGGAAAAAGGACTCCTCTGTTTGTTTGTTACTTTAAACAAGAGAAAGTGGTTTACTCACTCAATCCTCTCTTTTGTTTTAGGAAGAGACACTAACTTTTTATTTGTTCCAAAATTTTATTTATCAAAAAACACATAAATAAAATGAGATTTTTATAATTTGGCTAAACCTCAAGTAAATCCCCCAACTATATAAGGCTTCTCAATTGAGTTCTTAAACGATTTTTTGTTGCAATCAGATTCTTGTTTTAAGAACATTATCAATTGAATCCCTCTATTCAGATCCATTAATGACTTCCATTTATGTTTCAGGAGTTTGTCCATTACCATAAAAAAATTGTGACGGATTCAAATCAAAATAAATAAATAAAAACTCAATAGAGATACTCAAAGGGTCTTTTTAGATAAGAAAATTTGTTTGAGGACTAAAATGAGATTCAAGTTGTAATTAGAGGGCAATTACGACGTTTTCCCTTGTAGTTCTTACCGAACTCATTCACAGAAAAACCGTTCGAAATACCTCTTTGCTTACTGCCTTACTCCCTCTAATTCTCTTCTCCACCTCCTCCATCCTCCAAAGATCAAGAAAATAAGCAGCAGCACAGAGAGAAATGTTGCAGTGTATATTTATTCTTTCAGATTCCGGGCAAGTCTCAAAATCCATCAAAAACAAATCTTTCAAATCCATAAACAATAAATCCTTCATCTTTATTTGATCTGATTAATATCACCAACTGAATTTTGTTTGTTTTGTGTGATATTTTGTGACAGGGAGGTAATGCTAGAGAAACAGCTAATTGGGCATAAAGTAGATAGATCCATTTGTGCTTGGTTTTGGGATCAAGTCATTTCTCAAGGTGATTCCTTTAAGGTACTTTTGAAGCTTTAACATTGTTTGCTGGATTGTTTTTGCAATTTTGGAATCTGGGTTTGGTATAATCTGATTTTTTTTTTTTGTGTAATTCATGTTTATATTAGCTTCTTTTTGGAGTTTTAACTTCTGGGTTTGATTTTATTCTTATTTTTGTGTAATTGAGGTTTATGTTCTCTGTTTTTAGCATGTTTAGTTTCAAGCTAGTATCTTTTTGGGTTTCATTCTGGTACCTGTGTGGCTTTTGACAATGTTGTTTTGCTTCATTTTGGGATTTAAACTTCTGGATCTGATTTCAATCTTAGCTTTGGTCTAGGATTCATGTTTATATTAACTGTTTTTGCCTTGTTTTCTTAAAGCTTCTTTTTTTTTCAATTGAACTTTTGAGTTGTTTTCAGTTTTTCTATGTTATTGTTGCTATTGCCATTGTGTTGTATTTTTCATTTTCTCTTCTGTTGTTTTGATAGCAACAATCAGTTATTGCATCACCGACGCATTACTTGTTCCAAATTGTCCGGGAGGGAATCACTTTCTTAGCTTGCACTCAACTTGAAATGCCACCTTTGATGGGCATTGAGGTAGATATTGTTAGCTTTATGTGCTTTGTGATTGTAGTGTGATTATGTATGTGTTGAAATCCTTGCCCTTTACCTACTAGATTTTCAGTTTCTTTGCAGAGTAGCTGATGTCCTCTCAGATTACCTTGAAGGGTTGAATGAAGATGTGATAAAGGATAACTTTGTCATTGTGTATGAGGTACTTTTCTGCATAATGTTTTATATTCGGTTGTCATTCTAGTTTCTTGATGTGAATTAATAGAATAACATAATTTATTGCTATATTTTGGGATTATATGGAAATGCCTGGTCTGAGAAGTGGTAATGACTCATGTATAGGATCCAATTACTAGTGATTAGACTGTTTGTTTTGGGACTTCAGAGAAAGGTTTCAGCACTATGCTCGAGGATCAACCTTAAGATTTGTTTGAAAATGGTCATGACTCATGTATAGGATCCAATTACTAGTGATTAGACTGTTTGTTTTGGGACTTCAGAGAAAGGTTTCAATGGTATGCTCGAGAATCAACCTTAAGATTTGTTTGAAAATACAAAGCCAGTCTTTCAATACATTATGTCTCTAATTAATAGTAATTACACTGTTTTTCCAGGTGTCCTCTATATTATATGGTATTAAAACCAAAAGATGACATATTTCACCTTATATATGAACAATACAAAACTGTGTTTGCAGCTTGTATTTTTAATAATTTTTACAGTGAAAAAAATTCTGAATAAAAGATTGAAAATAAAGGTGCTTTTCTTTCATTTTTATTTCATTGGTTGAGGTTAAAAGGGGTAAATTCAGAATCTGAAAGTTCTCGTTTGGTTCAAGATTTTCCTCCTTTCCCTGTTTTTTTTCCCTATTTTGTGGTCACAAACCAGCATTTTAATTAAAATTTGCAGCTTTTGGACGAGATGATAGACAATGGCTTCCCCCTGACCACAGAACCTAATATCCTGAGGGAGATGATAGCTCCACCAAATATTGTGAGCAAAATGCTGAGTGTTGTGACTGGTAACAGTTCAAATGTGAGCGACACTCTTCCAGGTGCAACAGCATCTTGTGTTCCGTGGAGAACAACAGACATAAAATATGCTAACAATGAAGTTTACGTTGATCTTGTTGAAGAAATGGATGCAATTATAAATAGGTACAGCTATGTTCTTAAAATTTTTCTAGGAAATTAATTGTTTGCATTAGGTACAGCTCCCACGAACTGGTTATTTGAGTGTCTCCATATACATGGTTATAATTCAACGTGCATAATTTTGAGTTTTCCTATAGATACTTCGCATATGACTTGACATTACGAAGAGTCTCCATTACAAATTATTTGCCACTAGTACATAACAAATGGGGAATGGGACCATCTCATGAGTATCACTGGCTGTCTGACTGCCTCAATATGTTTCTTGTATTGAATGCAGATCTGGAGTGTCACTTGCCATTCTTTGGTGTTGAGAATATTATGTTACTATTTTGATTTTTCACTTCCATACGAACTGTTTTACTTTAGAGGCTCTCAGAAACTCCATGTCAAGTAAAGGTCTAAGAAATTTGCTTCTATGGTTGTTATTATTGAATGTTTCTTATATTTATCCTGTATGGTTTCATACTTGAAGTGGCTAAGCAATCTTCTCTTTCAAATGTATTTTTCAGGGACGGGGTCTTGGTAAAGTGTGAGATTTATGGTGAAGTTCAAGTAAACTCCCATATCACAGGTGTTCCTGAATTGACTCTGTCATTTGCAAACCCATCTATTATGGACGATGTCAGATTTCATCCCTGTGTTCGGTTTCGACCATGGGAATCCCATCATATCCTATCATTTGTGCCTCCTGATGGACTGTTTAAGCTCATGAGTTACAGGTTCATAGTGTCTAACACATCCTAAAAGTTTTTTTTCTTTAGTGCCAGTTTGTGATCATTTAGCTTTTACTAATTTGAGGCTTTCCTATCATTTAATATATCTTTAAGATAGATCTGTTTGGGAAAGATGCGGACAATACTTAGAGTTTTATGTCTCTTACTTCTCAGTCACTTTGCCCACATGTATACTGTAGTTTTTCTATTTAAATAACTTATCTCCTTTATCCAGGGTTAAAAAGTTGAAAAGTACCCCGATATATGTAAAGCCACAGATTACATCTGATGCTGGGACATGCCGCATCAATGTGATGGTTGGAATACGAAATGACCCTGGAAAGATGGTTGACTCAATAACAGTGCAATTTCAACTGCCTTCATGTGTTTTATCAGCTGACGTGACTGCAAATCATGGAGCAGTGACCGTCTTCACAAACAAGGTAACTTCCTGATACCTTTAATTTTTGGTGAGAAAAATTATCTTGACACCTTTCATTATGCAGCGCAAAAAGTAAAAAAAAAAAGAAAAAAAGATAATGAAAATGCTAATTCAGTGCCACTCTTTTGAACATTTATATTATTACATGACAAATCTTCGATTGCAGCTGAGTTATAAAGAAGGGTTGTGAATTTTATTTTCTTGGGTTAAAAATGAAAAAGGAAAATTCTTTCAGGCTGGATTCTATCTTTCTTTGTTTTTTTTACATGGCTGATTTTGGTTATTACAGCTGAGTTTGATTATTTAGTTTGTTAACATGTATGTGCAGATGTGCAATTGGTCAATTGATCGAATACCGAAAGATAGAGCCCCTGCATTGTCTGGAACACTCATGCTTGAGACAGGATTAGAGCGCCTTCATGTATTTCCCACATTTCGAGTGGGTTTTAGGATCCAGGGTGTTGCCCTTTCTGGCCTGCAATTAGATAAACTGGATCTCAGGGTTGTACCAAGTCGTCTTTATAAAGGCTTTCGAGCTCTCACAAGATCAGGACTATATGAAGTGAGGTCATAGATTTTTGTATCCGATCAAGATAAATTCCAATTTGTTTTGCTGCTTGGCATATGATTTTTTTTGTTCTCATGTATAATAGTATGAATGCCAGTTGATCCATGTAGTTACACGATACTCTCAGAATTTCCAATTTGGACTCGTATAACATTTTTTTAACAAAGTTAATTGTGATTGTTTTTTCATCACTGAAGGCGTTGGCTCTCATTGTCAATCCTTTATCTGTTTCTAGATGTTGCTTTCCCGTTACAAAAAGTCCTGCAGTGTCCCTGTGGACAAACTCAGGACAATTAAACGTTGAGACTCGCATCACCAGAATAGTTTAATATGCAGGAGTGATGCACTGAAGATAGAGGATGGAACATGTTCTGCATCAACTTGATAATACTACAAACACCGGAGGAATGATGCAATGAAGAAAACATTATTGCAAGACAAATTTGACATTGGATATAGATCAAACTATCAACTTGACACTTCCAAATAAAAAATAAAGAAAGCAGCAAAGGCAACAACAAAAACAATGAATCCCAACGTACAAAATGTTGGATAAATCTATAAGAACTCAACTAATCAAACAGTCACTTTATTCACTCTGAAGGAATCCATGACTTGGCGAAGATCATTTTCCTCTTCGACAAATACATTTTCTGGTGTCTGTAATCTTAGCTCATACAGTCTGTTGTTTTCAACTCCAAGAACTGACATATACCGCCGGTTCCATTCCAAACGAACTACTCTTTCTTGAGGCATAACAGCCAGTTCATTGTTATTTGCGTAGGACTTGATGTTCACCTGATAACATGATGGTCTGATTAGAAACAGTTCTATGCACTTAAAAGGAAAGTAATCTTCGCCGCAATAATCACTAGCTAATAAGCTCTGTAATGCATGTGCATGACTTCTTTCGACACATAACAACTTACCTCAACTTGGTAATAAAGCTTTCCATCATCTGCGACTCTTGAGGATGTTGAAATAATATTTGATTCACGCCTGACGCCAAGTCTAGTAGACATGAACTCAGTCAAATACTGCTTAAGTACTTTTTTTCCAGCTTCTTCTGGAGGACCCAAGTCTTCAACACTCTTGTAATTTGACGACGAAGGAGACGACAACTCCACTGAGAGATTTTCATCAAGAACAAAAGGATCCCTGAAGAATATATCAGCTCCTGCACCTCGAACTTGAATCCAATTCTGAGGGTGCTTCAATGAATACCCATCAAATTGATCAATGTATTCCCTGAACCCAACAGACCGTTGAGCAAATGCAATATTGTTGAAACCAACTTCTGAGAAAATGTAACTTGACAAGATCAATGCCATTGCATTTCTCCTCGGAACTGCAAAAGCTTTAGTCTGATTATGTTTACATAAAAAAATATGTTGTGAGAAGCAATTTGAAGTGGCTTAATGATAAGACAGAAAGATGCATATCAGATAAGAAAACAGGGATATTTTATCATCCAAAAAACATTCAGGGTACAACAACATAACACATAACCCATTTCATAACACAAAGCTACTTAATAAGAAGACTAGAGGTAACATCGTCATGAGATCAAAAACCTTTAAGCTAGCATGTGTTTGCTAGGTGGGATTCCTACAAAGCCGATGCTTGCGCATCAGCACCATGCCAATGGCCATTAGGCCATTCAATTTGAATTTAATGGGTCCCTTTCTACCATCTCTTTCAAATCCAATGGCGCCCTAATGAACATCGGCATTGTGCCTATACTTGGAGCATCAGCATTCTAGACCCCCACCTCCCCACACACACAAGAAAGTGATGCCTGAGAATATCAGGATCCCGTTTCTAAAGGAGGGAAATCACATACAAACATTCCCTGCAAACCATAGTAATCCTTGAAATTTCAGTTTCCAACCCATTGGAATCCTACATTCTTCCTTATCAGCATGACACCTAATAGTTGCTACTGGCTTTCAGTAACTAGTTACTTTCACATATATTTGGTCACTAAGAGATCATGTTTGCTGTAATACAACTGGACTACCTTAAATCCAGCCTAAGTTACTGGATAAAGAAACCATATGCAAATATACTAAAAAGATCATGCCGCTCAAATCATTTACAATAATCCCATAAATTCAAACTCCTACTCTCTTGCTTCTTTTTTCATATTTCACATTTGGGTTCCTAGCTACAAATGGGGATTTAACCATGGAAATCACACCAAATTCACGTTTCATATCAAGAACAAAGAAGTAACCATGGAAGGGAAAAGCAAGAGACATAAAGGAAAGGAACTGTCTGAATGAGAAATTATAGTTTTTTGAAAGACAAGACATACCAGTTGTTTGTTGTGAGGAATGGAGCTGAAGCAAGTGGAATTTGGCGAGATGGGCATTGAGCAACTGAGCCAAGTAGGACGAGAACGAGTAGGGTGGGTGAGTTGGGTTGGAGGAGGAAACGAGTCAAGAATTCTTGCCATTTCTTGATGAGTTTGTGACGTACAAACTAGTGTCAGTGTGTTTTGTTGAGAGGGGATAGAAAGGTCGAGGATGAGATGGAGTAGGGTCAAAGCACACGTGTTTGAATTGTATTGGACAACTGATTTAGTTTTCTTACAAGGAAATTACATGGGCCTTCATGTTAAGACCTGACCCAAAATAAAGCGTTTAGATTTTCAATCTAGAGCCCATTAGTTTTGTTTATTGCACTGTTATTAAAACCAGGCCCTGGCCCACTCGCTCCCTGGCCCAAGAAAAGGTCCAAAAGGTAGTCGGAGCCTATCATCCATGACAACAGTGACGAGGGATGGCTAGCCCTGGTGCCCTCAACATAGGGATAAGACCATTGACGTGGCTTCCCCTAGTTTGTTTGGCACAACCCCAACAACAAGTCAATTTGACCTTTTCCACCATTGTTGAAGGAAGGAGCCATGTCTTTCTCCGTGGCCACCCTCAAAAACCATGTGCTTTTCTGCATACTTGGTCATGGTTCAGCTGTCCTTTTTCCATGGATAAACTCAAATGTCTTTTGATTTCCATTCTTTGCTGCACTTTTTTCTTTCATCGGTGAGTTAATTTTGACGAGTTAACCGAATTTATTTTTTAATATTTATTTAAAATGAAGTGTTTTTGACAATTCTTTTTTGAAAAAAACTAAACAACAATGTTTTGAATATAAAAATATTGGTTTCGATCTAGCTCGAAATTTAACTTAACCAGGTATTAACTCGGGAAGGTAATCCAAGTTAACTCCCAAGATGGTTCAAGTCAAATATAGCAGCGACTGAAAACAGAAGAAAAGGCAGTCAACATCAATCTTGGAATTGCAAAATGCAGTCTTGGATTTTGGAATGAAAGGGGAAAATACACGATCCAAAAGTTGAGAAAAAGTGCAATCCAATGGAAAATTTTCAGTGGTGGGGGAATTTCCATGGCTGCTAGTGGTGGATGGAGAGAGAGATGAAAGGTATTGGAGGGCAATCTATCTCTGTGCACGTCACTGGCCACTTATCCATGCGCCATGGCCCGTTATCATGAGACCTCAAAACCCTAATATCCACAGATATAAATGGCCAAAACAAACACTTCCAAGAATATGTGAGAAGACTATGGTTAAAGCCAAAATTGAACACACCAATTCATGAGCAGCCATTGGCTAAACACGCATCCATGGCCTATGGGGATGTGAGGGGCTATTCTTTTGCTTTGGTCAGTTCGGTGAATGAGAGGATAACATTCTCGGTAATCCTCAAAATACCCAATTTTGTCCCTCGAGTTTGAGAAATTCTCAATTTGATCTTTCATGCGTATAAATTATAATTTTTTTTTAGGGAATCTAACATTTTTTTTTATTAAGAAATTCTAGCACGAAACCCTAATTAAGAGATCAAAATTATTTGTACAAAATCAAAACAAAAATTCGTTTTGGGGGTAAAATTAATACTATTCCGATAGTTGCTGTACATTTTTGAGGTTTTACCAAATACTTTTGAGCCTCTCTTTCCATTCTTTTGTTGTGCTCGTAAGGAATAATGAACGGTCAACAATAGTTAAAGAACTAAGTTGTAAGGTTTCAGATGTAAGGACTAAGCTAAAACAGCACAAGAATTTCAGGGGCTAAAAAAACATTTAGGTTAGGGGTATTATAGTCATTTTATAACCTTGACTAGAAATCAACAACCTCCTTCCATCTTTGTTATTATCAGAACGACCAAGACAAAATCTTTCCTTCTTCACAACCGCCTATATTTAAAACGACAAGAGTTTTCATGTTCTCTTCCTTCAGACACCATAATCTATTGTCAAAGATCACCAATTTCTCTCTTTTTCTCTGCCTGTGAGCTCAATTCAAAATCTAGTATCGTTTTTGTTCATTGAAGTTTGAATCTTTTCTTGCTTGTAAATGCAAAAGATATAAACTTTTTTTTCCTCATATCTTGACAATTAAAAAGGCACAAGCTTTTTGCTTCAACACATTTTTTATTTGTGTTATTTGGTTCTTGACTCTATGAATACTATTAGTATTATTGGCAATTCTACAATGAAACCCTCTTGTAGATTTCTTATATCTACGAAAAATCCAGTCTTTTTTAAGCGCCATCATAGTTTAACAAGCAATTTATCTGGGAATCAGTTTAATTTTGATAAAAGCAAGCAGTTTTTGACCTGCCCTTTTAGAATCTTGGGGTTCAAAACCATTTTAAATGAATCCCGGAAATCTTTTTGTGTTCCCAATATCAGGTCTGGCCAATCTAGGCTTATAGCACGAGATAGTAGGGCGGTTTCTGTTGTTGCTAGTGTTGCCTCACAATTCAGGGAGTTTTCAACGTCTGTTGAGACAAGAGTGAATGATAAGAATTTTGAGAGAATTTTTGTGCAAAATGGGATTAGTGTTAAGCCTTTGGTGGTTGAGAGGATTGATAAAGATGAGCATGTTTTAGGGGATGAAGAATCTAGGCTAGGGGTTCTTGTTGATGATGGTGAAAGTGTAAATAGAGAGGATTTGGATGGTGGTCAAGGAGTTGAGATTGTTAGTACTAAGAGGGAAGAGAGTGATATAGAAAAGGAAGCATGGAAGTTGTTGAATGATGCTGTTGTTATGTACTGTGGGAGTCCTGTGGGGACCGTGGCCGCAAATGATCCAGGGGATAAGATGCCATTGAATTATGATCAGGTGTTTGTTCGTGATTTTGTTCCTTCAGCTCTCGCCTTTTTGCTTAGAGGAGAAGGGGAGATTGTGAAGAATTTCTTGCTTCATGCCTTGCAATTGCAGGTAACATTCCAGGCTGCTTTTGTATGCTTGTTTGATCTATCCTTTCATTGTTCCGCATGATAATTTCTTAGTTATATCATTCTTCTAGTTTGAGCAGTATTAAGATGCCTGATTTATGCGTGACAAGTTATTAATGAGGATCTGTTTACAAGTCATGAAATACACCTATTTTCCTTGTTGACCATTATGGTTTACAAAATTTAGTATGAATGTCAACTTGCAAAACTTGGTAAACTTTTTAATGATGATCAGAGCATTCAAATGCCATCTAATACTAAATTTGCTGTTTCTCAAGATTTGATTTGTTATCCTTGTTATCGGTTATAATTTGTTATGTCTTCTTTTCATCTTTCAGACTGACCTTTCTTTAAGGTTTCTGCGTATTGTTCATATTAGCTAACCATATCATTGCATGTATAGAAAGTTTTTAAATTTGATGTTCTGAAAATCACACAAAAAAATTGTTTTTGTTTTATCAGAGTTGGGAGAAAACAGTGGACTGCTATAGTCCAGGACAGGGGCTGATGCCTGCCAGTTTTAAAGTCAGAACAGTGCCTCTTGATGACAATAAACTTGAAGAAGTTTTAGATCCTGATTTTGGCGAATCAGCTATTGGCCGTGTTGCACCTGTGGATTCTGGTTAGTATGTTGCACCTCTTTGAACATTTCGATTCTAAAAATTGCCATGGTACTTGGATTTGATTCTAGTTGTTAAAGTCCAACTTCTGTAGCTGTAATATATTCCAGGAGACAACTATTGATCCTAGTAGTTCTCACTGATTCTTGTTGATTAATAGCTCTGTGTTTCTTCTTTTCTTTTTTGATAGGGTTGTGGTGGATTATTTTATTGAGGGCATATGGGAAACTCACTGGTGACTATGCTTTACAAGAAAGGGTGGATGTTCAGACTGGCATAAAACTGATCTTAAACTTATGCTTAGCTGATGGGTTTGATATGTTTCCTTCTCTTCTAGTCACCGATGGCTCCTGCATGATAGATCGGCGGATGGGGATCCATGGTCACCCCCTTGAGATCCAAGTGAGTTATTTCCATACCTTGTCCTTTTGGAGACTGTTGGTTGGTAATTGGACCTGGGCTATTTATGTTGTCACTGCATTTCTGTTTCCACGACAATGGAATATACACGAACATATTGTTAGTGTGGTTTGTCATGTCCTTGTAGTATGCTTTTTTTATTTAAATTCAAGCAATGTGGAGTTTAGCCCAGTTGAAAATTTATGGCTCTGTTGTATATGAGTTTGGAGGTTCCATAACCTATGTATCTCTACATTGCTTTTAATTGTTATGTGTGGAAATTGAGTCTGGTTTATGAACTACTTCCCGACTTTCTGCAAATGTAATGAGTGAAAGCTCTATAGAACGCAGCTGTGAGGTATGCTGGCTTAATGATATGAAAAACTTAACTTTCTCTGTTTGCTTGTGCCTTTGGTCTGTTATATATTTCTCATATCTACAATGCACTTTTAAACATTGCTCTGATGCTGCTTTTTTTTTTTTTTTACATGAATACAGAATGTTAGTCAGTAATCACCCAGCTATATGTACAAGTTATTTTTTTTCTTTCATTTTTTTATGCTTACTCATCTATGGTTTACCTTACAACCACATGTCTCTTTGTGCAGGCCTTGTTTTATTCTGCTCTACGGTCTTCCCGTGAGATGCTAGTTGTAAATGATGGATCAAAGAATTTGGTGAGGGCTATCAACAACAGACTCAGTGCATTGTCATTCCACATTAGAGAATACTATTGGGTAGATATGAGAAAGATCAATGAGATATACCGGTATAAAACAGAAGAGTATTCTACAGAAGCCACCAACAAATTTAATATTTATCCTGAACAAATTCCATCATGGCTCATGGATTGGATACCTGAGGAAGGTGGATATCTGATTGGCAATCTGCAGCCAGCTCACATGGATTTTAGATTTTTCACTCTTGGAAATCTTTGGTCTGTTGTTTCATCTTTGGGTACCCCAAAACAAAATGAAGCTGTTCTAAATCTGATTGAATCCAAATGGGATGATCTTGTGGGAAATATGCCTCTTAAGATATGTTACCCTGCTCTGGAGTCTGAGGATTGGCGTATAATCACCGGCAGTGACCCTAAGAACACGTGAGTGTCTAAAATTTTGACCTAAACTCTCTGTGCATGTGCATGCATTGTTCAATTTAGAATTTCTATAAACTCTAAAATTTCTCTATTTGATTGTACATTGCAGCCCTTGGTCATATCATAATGGTGGGTCATGGCCAACACTTCTGTGGCAGGTACATTTGACTTCATTTGCTATATGTATGTTTTGCTAAGGCTTAACAAATTTGATTTGGAACCAGCAGACGAGCATGCAATGCTGATTCATACTCAGTAAACCTCTGTAGTTTTGTTGGGTTAAATGGAATCTAGTTTCTAAAGGTTTCTGGTTAGTCATGCTAATGAGAAAAGAGTCATGAGACCCCCCCCCTCAAAAAAAAAAAAATATTAAAATCCAAAGTGTCACCATTTTTCGGAAGTAACATCAATGTTGGTGGTCCAAAGATGTATGGATTTTGTGTTTGGACCTTTCATGTGATGGCTGTTTCTTTTATCCTTGAATCTCTTGATTGATCTCTGCCCTCTGAATTCTTTCCGTTTTGCTTTCAGTTCACATTGGCATGCATGAAGATGGATAGAATGGAACTAGCTCAGAAGGCTATTGCTTTGGCCGAGAAGAGACTTCAAGTTGACCATTGGCCAGAGTATTATGACACCCGAAGTGGGAAGTTTATTGGAAAGCAATCCCGACTTTATCAAACATGGACGGTTGCAGGTTTCCTAACATCGAAAGTTCTCTTGGAGAATCCAGAGAAGGCATCCTTGTTATTCTGGGATGAGGATTATGATCTTCTTGAGTTCTGTGTTTGTGGGCTTAACACAAGTGGCCGGAAGAGGTGTTCTCGAGTCGCCGCCAGGTCACAGATTCTTGTCTAGAATGATGCCATTCTTTTAAAGGCAGAATTTCTGTTACTGTACAGATATGTTACTAGGATAGACTGATAAAACATTGATTTTCAACCACAAAAGAAACAAGGTATACTAGGAGCAGCATCTTCACACAACTAGACCATAGATCTAGTTTTAATAAAACGTTAATTAGCCGATTAATTAGCTAAGTTGATCGGTGTTGTGTTTTCAATGACCAGTGGGACGAAAGCTTTTATGGTTCTTCCCCTTGTCATATTCAGTTTGTATATTATTACTTTGTTCTTTATAAACACATTTCTAATTTATCAAGCTAGGGTTTTCTTGGAATTACCTCACCTATATTTTATTTTCTTGTTTAGTGGGCTATACAGTGCATATTTGCTGATAATCACATAATGCGTTTGCATTCTTGTATGAAGAGAGTTCTATAGTTGTGAGCCGTGACTACATAACCCAGGTGGCTTGTAGGGTTCAAATGCTCGTGGCATAATAGATGGTCAAGTTACATGTAGCGTTTGGTTGGATAACAAAGACAGAAGAGAAGTTTTTCCTTGTCTGAAAAGATATAAACTTATTTTTAAATTGTGTTTAAAAAAGATTTATTTTATGTTTTTCTCAAAAATATTTTTTGGATTAAAATTCTTACAGCAAGATGGTATTTTTCACAAGGTGGTGTGTGTATCTCTTGAGAGTACATTCAATAAGAACGAGAGAATTAGTGAGAATTTTCATAAGAAAACAGGAAAAGTACACCCTTAATTGTAAGGCCAACCCTTCGACAAATGATGTTGAATAATTGTCTTGCATTTAGCCGTGTACAATAAACAATATGATCTTCAAAATTTTTCTTTGAAATTCCAGTTCTTTCATGGCTAAAAATAGCGTCTTTGAAGGTGTTGAACGATGGCTTCATAGTCATGACCATTTGCAGCAAAAACTTTACGTCAAGTCCTTGTCTTTTGGGCCCAACAAAGGGAGCCTATAGTAGTCATCTTCTTGTGGAACTGGGACAAATGCCAGATTCAGTTACATCAGACATCTTGTCTGTGTGATCTCGAAGCAGACACCAACATACTCTACACCCTTTCCACACTATAGAATGCTTGAAGTTTAAACTATGAACCAAAAGTGCAGACGATGACAAGGTACACTAGACATGAGCACAAAAAGACTACTATCCGCCAATAACTTCCATCCTTTCCCACCCATGATGAAAAACTACCTACAGTGGGCCCAAAACACCCCGACCCAGAAATCAGGTACACCTTTTAATGCAAAGGGTACCTCCATTTTAGCTACAGACCTCTTAAAATCATATTTTGAAAGAGGCCTAACTAGTCAAGCACGCAACTTGTTTGATGAAATGCCTGAGAGAGATGTTGTTGCATGGACGACGATGATTTCAGGGTACACGCATTGCAATGAATACACTCAAGCATGGAGTGTTTTTGTCGATATGGTTAAGAATGGAAATGACCCACCAAATGCGTTCACAATATCAAGCGTTCTGAAGGCTTGTAAAGGCATGAAGCGTGTTTTTTGTGGGCGTTTGGTCCATGGATTGGCTATAAAAAGAAGGTTTATGGAGGGGTTTATTTATGTGGATAATGCTCTCATGGATATGTATGCTTCTTGTGGTGTAGGAATGAGGGATGCTTGTGTTGTTTTTCACGATATTAAAGAGAAGAATGTTGTGTCTTGGACTACCTTGATTGCTGGTTACACTCACAGAGGCAATGGCAATCGCGCACTTCAAATTTTCCGGGAAATGCTACTGGTAAGTGGATGAACAAACAACCGTAGGAATAAACTCAATCATGCAACGGACTTAACATGTCAAAAGCAGTACTTTAACCATTATAGCACACAGTGGCCTTAGCTTGTTAAGTGGTTTTAACTTTCATGATGCTATGAATATTGTAGTAATGCGTGACTTTGTTGCTTTTATGACAAACAGGACGGAGTAGCATTGAACCCACATAGCATTTCGATAGCTGTTAGAGCATGTGCCTCAATTGGCTCACAGAATTTTGGCAGACAAATACACACAGCGGTGATCAAACATGGGTTTGAATCCGATCTTCCTGTCACAAATTCTATACTTGATATGTATTGTAGGTGTGGATGTTTATCTGAGGCAAACAAGTATTTCAATGATATGACTGAAAAAGATTTGATCACATGGAATACATTAATAGCAGGGTATGAAAGATCGGATTCCATTGAGCCTTTCTTTATATTTTCACAAATGGAGTCAGAAGGTTTTACTCCAAATTGCTTCACTTTTACCAGTCTAATAGCAACATGTGCGAATGTAGCAGCTTTGTGTTGTGGACAGCAAGTTCATGGAGGAATTTTTCGCAGAGGGCTTGACAGAAACCTGGAATTGGCTAATGCCTTGATTGATATGTATGCAAAGTGTGGTAATATATTTGATTCATGCAAAATATTTAGTGAAATGTCTTGTAGAAATTTGGTCTCTTGGACTTCTATGATGATTGGATATGGGGCTCATGGATACGGTAAAAAGGTTGTTGAGTTGTTTGATGAGATGGTCAAGTCAGGCATCAGACCTGATCAGGTAGTGTTTATGGCAGTTCTAAGTGCGTGCAGTCATGCTGGACTAGTTGATCAAGGCTTGAGGTACATCAACTGTATGATAAATGATTATCACATCAAGCCAAATCAGGAGATTTATGGCTGTGTTGTAGATTTGCTAGGGAGACCGGGGAGAGTGGAGGAGGCCTATCAACTAATACGAAGCATGCCATTTATGGCTGATGAGTCTGTTTGGGGTGCACTTCTTGGTGCTTGCAAGGCACATAACTTTTCGAGGTTGGGGAAATTGGCAGCTAAGAAGGCATTGGCTTTGAGACCAAACATGGTAGAGACCTATGTGATGCTGTCAAATATTTATGCTGCAGAAGGCAAATGGGGAGAAGCTGCAAGAATGAGAAAGTTGATGAAGAGAGCAGGGTGTAGAAAAGTGGCTGGGAGGAGTTGGATTGAGGTACGAAACCAGGTTTACAGTTTTGTTGTTGGAAATAAGATGGGTTCTCATAAAGAGTGGGTTTATGAAGTTCTGGAATTACCTGTACAGCATATGAAAGAGGCTGGCTATGTGCCTGAAGTTGATTGCTTAATACATGACCAAGAAGATGGCACTTGATTAGAAGCTGAGAAAAGATGAAAAAGGAAAATTTGAGGGCTATGAAAACTCAACTGTTTGATAAACAAGTACCCAAGTTAGAGAAAATTGGAAGAAGGAAAATGTGTTGGATTAAGTAAATTTCAATCTTTCTTGGGAAGTTCATCTGTTGAATTAGAAATAATAAATGACCCATACCCCTACATATTGCAGGCATCAAACAACACAGGTGCATGGTATTTTTTGTACATTTGATAAATTCATTCTTATCTATCATCAGTGATATTAATTTGAGCTGAATCAAATGGGAGCTGAAATCAGTGGTATTTTTTGTACATTTGATAAATTCATTCTTATCTATCATCAGTGATATTAATTTGAGCTGAATCAAATGGGAGCTGAAATTTGTGACCCCTTATTTTTTGTACTTCACTTTTCCTGTACTGTTTGAATGCAGAAATCTACACACTACTATCTCAAACCAAAATTTCAAAGGAACTTGAGTAATCTTGTGCTCTATGTAATTCTTTATATGTAATCAGCTTGAAGGTGAACTCACAAACCAAGCAGCGGAAACTTCCACACTTGCGCTGAACATCCAGGTTCTTTCAGCCAATTTGAGCAAAAGTAGCCAACACATATTTTTGTCTATTTCTTGAATCATGAAGGATCCAATCTTCACTGCACATTTGCAGCATAGAGATAATGTCATGCATGGGATTTAAAATGGAGGATGACAATGGTCAGCACCACTAGAGATGCATCTAACGATCTCAAAGGAGCCTGGTTCAATCTCCAAGCACCTGCAACAAGTGTCTAGCAAGAAGGATACCATGATAAAGAGCGCATAGTCAGCTGTAGTGTTAATAGTTTCACTAAGATAAACTGAGAAGCTTTGAATCCAGTTTCTGATATAGTCTCTTTGTAAGTCATCTGCACCAGCCTTTCTTCAATCATGTAGGAAAACTTGGGACGAGGACCTTTTCTTCAAATTTTCTTTTGTAATCTAACCATTCTCTAAATTATTCTTTTACTAGAACTAGCTTGTGTTCCTGCTGGGCTTGAACCTTGAATTATTATTTTTTCTTGTTTTTTTTCTCCTTTCAGGCAGCTTTTGCAGCAAAGAGGGCAGGGAATTGGTGAGTCAAAAAGCGTGATGAAATCACGGGTTACAATTTGATGATGCGAACTCAAAAAGGTAGACAGTTCATTTCCTCAATATGCGTCATATATTTGATGCGGGACAAAGGAGGTTTGAAGATGAAGTAATTAACTATGAGAGAAAAGAACAAGCCAAACAAAAAGAAAAAAATAGTTGAAGAGAAAGAATGGAGTATGAAAAATTTGTAACTTCGTAATTTTTATTAAATTTAATAACTGTTTAATATTTAGAAAAATAGAATATAAATATTAAAACTCTAACTAGAATAAACAATTGTATTTATAGCCCAATAAATAGAATACTTAATAATAGCTAGATGAAACCCAACAAATAAAACCTATGAAATAAGTCTTAACTAAAAGTTCAAATAAATTAACCAGAAAAAATAGTTAAAACCTAATCTCTCAACAGTTTAGGCTATCTTCCATCGTCTATGATCATACGAGTGCGTAAACAATGCCTCGAGACTATGTCCGCTAACTTTCCTAAGGTTGAAGAAATTTGATCTCGTTGAGTGTAGTTCAAGGTGACTCCAATAATACTCTAAAAGATCATGATCAAGCTGTTATGATGTCTCTCTGATAATTCAAGTATAGTCTAAATCTGTTTGTCTAACTCATATGCTGTGATTTGTTGAAGTTCATCATCCCTGGTAATAACAACTTGTGCATCCAAAGAAACATTGATATGTTTTTTTGTGCCAAAAATAAGGATAATGGAACAGGGGTTTTAAAAAGATCATCAAGGATATATTGTTGTGTTTTATATATAACGAGATTCTTCGTGTCAAAAGTAGAGATAATATCAAAGTTTAGTGGTAATTTAATGACATAATTATTTGATTAATTCATTTGCAATACTTTGAATGGTCAGCACCACACACTTACAATTTATGACTAGTTTTTAAAGAACATTGTTCAAGTCTAATCTGTATCATGAAATAATCTCCAACATTAAGTACATCATGATACTTATGTGAATCAGCTCGAAATTTGTATTGTTCATTACTTGCTTGAATTTGTTTTATGATATCAACATGCAAAATATAAACTATACATGCAAATAACTCAGTTGAATCAAACATTTTAGAGTGAAAAGACATGGGAAGAAGATCTATAGGCTTTTTAGGTTTGTAATTATGAACACTATATGATCGAGGGTCTAGAGTGGAACAAACACTATTTGAAGCTTTAGTAGATATAGTTTGGACATAACCTAGTAAATTAGAAATATTTTCATCTTCCTCATCATGTGTTAAGGGTAAAGGATTGGGGAGTTTAACATGTTGCTCTAAATCTATAATATGTTGGACGTCAAGCATGATGGGTAGGGAATCAAGTAGTTTGAGAAGACTAATATCATGAGACTCTTTTAAAATTATATTTACCTCTTCGGGCAATTCCACTGAAAAGTTTCCATAAAAATTCTTTCTCCACCACTAAAATAAAATTATTATATTTTTTATTAACCTCATTTTCAGACTTATTTTGACTTATAGTGTTAAGTCCCTCTTCTTGCACATCTTTTTTTATCTATGTTACTAAAATCCTCATAATTGTGTTCATATACTTGAAACAATAGTATTCCCTTTGACCTATATCTTTATGTTCCTGGATGATTAAGGGTTAATTAGAGGTATCGTTAACAAAGATATTACCGAAACCTTAACATTTAGTACATTGAACCTTTTAACTCATCCTAGACATTTCATTGAAGACTTGCTTGCCCTTATCTTTTTTATAAATTTGGACACTGCTAGGATTAGACCTACGAGGTGAAGCACCTAATAAAAAACTATTATTTCTAAATTAAGACCTAAAAGGGGTCCTAAGAGAGTATTGTTGTTTTGTTCATCGATTCTTTATAAGAAACTCATAATCTTACACTATAGTATCATTTTTTTTTTTTGGGAAGTTGTGTTCCTTTTAC
>Ga0307511_10000681_pt1 | contig 36245 bp, 50 predicted proteins | sample 13_EM_MG_FD_200266 | JGI IMG/M metagenome (GOLD analysis project Ga0307511, IMG submission 200266) | Populus trichocarpa ectomycorrhiza microbial communities from riparian zone in the Pacific Northwest, United States - 13_EM | ecosystem: Host-associated > Plants > Roots > Unclassified | place... | reverse complement strand
GAAGATAAAAGGAAAGGAACATACGCCTCAGTGAAGGAGAAAGAACTGAGGGTATGGGACGTAAGGTCTCGGGTATATATAGGCCAGGCTAGGGCGCACAGACCATGTGTTTGTACATGTTTGACATATCTCGTGGAGGTGTATCGGGTACGTAAGAACTGCCCAAGATATACAAGCGAAATCTTGGTCGATTTGGGTCCACCCGCAGCAGTTCGACGACGCCTACGCCCTCGTGTGCCGTGAATACAACTTTCTGGCGGGGCTGGTCGAGGTGAGTGCCCTTGGCCAGGAGTGTGGGCACGTCTAATGCACGACACCCAGAGAATTGAACCGGACCTGATAACTAGAGAAGAGCGTCTCGGCTTCATCGCCACCTGAAGATGACTCTTTCCTCTCTTCTTAGACGTTATACACCCGCTCCCTGGACCATTCATTTTTCCGGTTCCTCCTTGCATTCATGTCGCCACGCAGATGTTTTTTCTCACTCTCTTTGATTCCCGGATGTCTCTCGCTGCATAGAATATCTTCTCTCCTAGTCGCCACCCGCTTCATGGACCATTCCTTTTTTCGTGTCCTTCCTTGCATGTATATCGCCACGCAGGGGATTTTTTCCCGCTCTCTTGAACTTCCGGATGTCTCTCGCCGCACAGAATCCTTTTCCCCAGTATTAAAATGAATAAATTACAAGAGTTTACTTGAAGCAGCGGGAGAGATCTTGCTCTTGATGAACTTTATCACATACAATGGGAAAGCGCTGACTGCCACGATGACCGCCACCTTCCAAGCGAAGCGCACAGAGATAACGAACGACAGGTCTGCAGAAAGCCGCACATTCAGAGGCATCTACCACTTGAGGAAGAATAGAAATACGTACCAAAATACTCGGGTAAGAAGACAATACTGACGGCATACAACAGCAGCGTGACAATCTCCGCAATGACCATGTAGACGTGCCTGGGAGGGGGTCCACGCGGGTCAGTCTGTCATCTAACCGAACCAGGAAGAAGGGACCGCACCAAATAGTTATCTCCAAAGCGACCATTATGAGCTCGTTTAGAATGAGCGCGGTGAACGAAATAGAGACGATATTCAAGAACTCGTTCTCGAACAGGATCAAGGACATGATCATAATCGCTGACCCTACATCAAACGAAACCCAGAACGAGATTAGTACCCTTACCAACTCGGGACGAATGGGTAGAGACAGACAGACCTTGGTAAAGGCTAATCTCCAGCCACGTGAAAAACGTTTTATAAGAAAGCACTCGACCCTGTGGAGTAGTAGTCAGACCAATCGCAAAGGTTGGACGTCGTCTCGGGCACCTTGGTCAAATCCTTATACAGTTCCGGATACAACAACGCCAGGTCCTCGTTTACGTCCCTATCCAGGACCAACGAGAAGACCGGGGCCATAGTATACACCGTCGCATACCCAACCATCAACCAACCCTGGTACAACGCGATAGGCGCGAAATAAAAAATGGCGGAGAACACGGCCTGCATGATCGAGATGATCAATCCTCGGTGAATGACGAACTGAGCCAGTTTGGCCGAACGCCTGTACGAGTTTCGACCGTGCCACATGAGGAGTTTAGTCAGATGGCTGAATTGGATGACTGAGAAGTCTGCGGCGAGTGAAGCTTGTTTGCCCTCTTTCCCGACGATACCAACACCTAGGTTCCATCGTCAGATGGAAGTGAAAGGGGGGGGGATATATCGAACTCACCGACGTCGGCAGCCTGGATCATACTGACGTCGTTTCCGCCATCGCCGATACAACATACGCGTTTCTTGGTGTGTTTCCTGATAAGACGGGCGACGTCTGCCTTCTGGGTCGGAGAACACCTGCAGGCGACCACCGCAGAGAGTTTAGTAGCAATCTCAATGAACTCGTTCGTAAACAGGTTCAAACAGAGCTTAATGGCGAATCAGTCCCGCGTCATTTGAAGCCAGTGGAGATACACACCTGAAGAGATTCTCCGTCGATGACAAGACAACAATCCAATTTGGACTGCAGGAACTCTAACTGATCGCGAACCTCATCCGCAGTCTGAACTACCCAGCCCAGGGTCGAGGGGGATAAAAGGCGTCAGTCGCAACCCGGGATCACCGTAAACGGACACTCACGTTTCGCGACTTGATGAATGTACTGATTCCTGGCGACCAACTTCGTAGAGATTGCGATGCACGTCGCTGTCTCAATCTTGTCGCCAGTCAACATCCAAATCTTGATACCCGCGTTTCTCAGAAGTTCCAAAGTGCTCTTGACGTCATCCTGCAGCTTGTCTTCAACACCCGTCAGGCCCAGAAGCTCAAGGTCCTTCTCGAGATATTCGGCGACAACGGTGGTCATAGCTTCGTTCCTACCCTCAAGCTGCACGCTCGCGGCATGGTGTCGCTCCTTGAAGGTCTGATAAGACTGTTCGCTCATCTTTCTCTTGGCCATGACGAGCGTCCTGAGTCCCTCCCTAGCCATATTCCCAGTCTCCTCTTCCAACCAATCATTCCTCTGGACGATCTTGGCCATGACCACGTCCGCCCCTTTCTGTAAGAACGTGATCTCACCAGAGGCCTGGTCGCGAACGATGATTCCCATCCTCTTAGACTCGGATGTGAACGGGAAGATGTCCAGAACATCGAAGGAAAGGTGGTCGCCGGACGGAGTTTGGAGTTTGATCAGGGTACGATCACGGAAAATCAAAGTGAGGCCAACGGATTCTGTCCACTGTACGATAGCAACCTCATCCGGCGACGATGCTTGGTAGGTGACGGTGCCGTCGTCGTTTGATACCGGTGTGACCTACGGACGAGCGGTTAGCCCATATCAAGTCTGAGTCAACATGAAACGGACATTATGACACAAAGCAAGAGACAAAACTACGTCCTTCACCCTTGAAGACATGTCTCGTCGTCCACGAGTCGCGAGCTGGGCACCGGTCATCAACGATATCTGCCTTTTATGCGCTGTGAAGATATTGTAAATCGGAGGAACCCGAAACGCATACGTAAATCTTACATTTTTCCCCAGAACCAAATGCAACATGTAGCTGATGAGCAACCTCGTCCATAGACTCGAACCCGTAAGAAACAGTGCCCATGTGCAGTTTCCTCATCTCCATTTCTGTGTCGTGAGGGAATCGGTCTTCGTAAGAAGGCGTAAGAGAGAGGTGGTGAAGGAAACACACCGTTCTGAGTAAGCGTCCCTGTCTTATCGCTCAGCAGGTACTCAATTCTCCCGAGTTCTTCAGGTAGCGTGCTAGTCCTCACGATCGTGCCGGGGATTTCGGGATCGTTCATAATTTGTGACGCGTACACTGTTTTTCCCATGTCCAGATTCACCCGCAAGCTGTCGAGAGATACTGGGGGTGAGAACAATTCGCAACTCGGGGAAGTTTGACGTTTACCTGATGGGTATGATGGACGAGAATAAGATCAAGAACCTGAAGACGTATACATACCACAGGCCACGGAAGCCATTGAGAGCGACGAGCACGAGAGATAGAGCGAACGTGACCGCGCACAGAATCTAGAAGTCGCACATACATCAGTTTCAAATCCACCCACACAGTTCCCGTCCTACCTTGGCGAGTCTGTTGATTTCGAGGTCCAGTAATCCGACCTTGGTCTTTGGATGACTAGTATTCATCACTGCTCGAGTTTCCGCTCCCGTGTAAACCACGAATCCGATAGCCGAACCGGCCGCGAGGACGGTGTTTGCCCACAACATGTTTTCGGCTGTTAGGGGTTCTACAGTTGGTACTGGAACCATCGGGACGTCATTTGTCGATTGGGAGGGAGAGGTGTTGATGGTGAAGGTCCCGACGAATGTATGGATGTCTTTTATTGGAGGATCGGCTGGATGCGCGGAGCTCAACCTCGGGAACAGGATACGGGAGTTGTGGATTCATACCATAAATTTCTGCGCCTAAGCTCAACAAATCTCCATCAGAGTGCAGCTTCTGGCACGTAGGCACAGCGGCTCGTAACTTCCAGTCCGTTTCTCCGTCCAACTGATCGGTCCTAATGAAGCACGTTCCGCTCGAATCCGAAGTTCTCAATAACACCAGGTCGGCGGGCACCCTCTGGTTTTTCTCCAAGAGGATCAAGTCGCCAACGCGAATAGAAGAGGATGGCACGGATCTCGTGTGCGGTCCGGTGAGGGGTAACGCGGTGTCGACACCAGATGGTTCGAGCATGAGATACTTGGTAGAGTTGGCTTCCTTGTCCCGCAAGTATCGTTTGTAGTCGTCGAATGCCTCCTTTCCCATCGTCACGAAGAGGACAAACGCGAGAGGTGTGATATACGTCGCGATAAACCCTATGGTATTCACCGCAGTTGAGCAAGGCGACGGAAAGAAGAACCAAAAACACGAACCGATCTTCAGTGCAGGAACGAACTGCGAAAGGGCGACCAGGAGGAAGTACAGGTTGAAGAAAAACTTGAACTGCTCGTAGAATACGATCGGTAAGAAAGTGAATGCGTTGTATTTCTGGTTCTTGACGGTGTTCGGCGCGAATCGTGATTGGAACTTTTCTGATAGGGAGCGAATGAGCATCAGAGCAGCAGGTCAAACCGCATTGTCTCAACACCCACCTGGGGGTCTGAACGGTACGGTTCTGGACTTGTCTTTTGAACCGCCTGCATTTTTTCCGCCAGAGCTTGACCGCGAAGTAGACCGCTGTTCGATGTGAGATGAAATCGAGTAGCGTGGGGGCCGGACATACCTCCGGGACCGGACGCCTCGCCGGACCTGGCCTCCCAACCTCTTCCTCACTGTCATGACCATGATCATCCCCTAACAACCCTTCATGCTCCTCAGGATCGTCCTGATAACTCTGCCTCTTCTTCCCCTTCCACCTCTGATGATTATGTCTCGCCGCGGAGACCGTAGCCTTGGTAGCAGTCGTTTGTAACGGCATGGACTGATGGTTATTTCCGTCAGCTCTTCCGTGTGCGTTACCGTCGTACTCGTCTTGTTCTGTGTTCAGTGGGGTGTAACCGGATCTGGAGTTTCTTGATCTTCCAAAAGTTCGGAGGGGGATATCGGACATGTACCCTCTCCTCGAGCAGGGGTATCAAAAGCCCTTGGGGTATCTTTCTCTGTTTGAGTGTACAAGTCCCGTGGCAGTTACGCGTTAACCGACACGCGTTTATGATGACGACGCCGTGGGGACAAGAGGGATGAAGGAGTCTGACCCGCAGCCGAAGTTGATCCTGAGCGCAGGTGAAAGGTCAACGATGGGATTACGTAACCACACTCCGCCTCTTCCTGATGTCTCGGCAATGCCCGAAAACCCTCCCGGTCAGATCTTCATCGTGAGCCAACCTTGTCACGAACATCCGCAAGCCCTATCGTACGCCTCCACAATGTCAGAGTGTCGAATGGTTTTGAAGAAAATAAGCCCTACCCGCTGAGCTTCCCGACAGCCAACCACGCCCAGCGCTTATCTGAGCCAACAATGTCCTGGGGTGGAGGTCCAAATCACACACGAGAGGATCCAACAAATCAACGGGAATGTCTCATCGTGGCAACATTTCGAAGGGCTTGACGACCCCTGGAAGTGGATGGACCTAAGTGTGCTCCTCACATGGACTCCTGCACCCCGGAAGCAATTTGCGGAACGTATCCACCAAAAGTCTCCCGCCCGTCAGTGTGAACTTTGCCGACGAAATGATCCCCTCGAGTTCCGCGTACGAGCGTCGTCGTCGTCGTGGAGTTGGGAAGTCCATTATCCACCGTTATCTCCATACCATCGCTCCTTACAAAACAAATGGCATACATGGCGGTTACGAAAAATCTGCTGACTTTTACCCCACCGCCGGGAAGAGCCTGCACGGTGGTCGCTATCTGAACGCCTGCGGTCGATGGAAGGGAAGATCCGGCGTGCTGTGACCCGTCGGGAGACCAGGGACCGTCTAGAATATGGTCGGGAGAAGCTCAGGGTATAACTACACTTTGTCGGGCACAGCGCTATCATGTACTATTGGAACGCTCACCAAGAATGCTTCATCTAACTCACGAAACTCCTTTAGCACCTCCTTGATAGTGTCGTGGACCTCAGTTGTGTACCAAGGGAAGCGGGACGACCGGAAACGGGCATTCGCCAGCCTTGTTGTACACCCAGCGTTAGACTACCAAATGGTTTCTGGGGGAGATAAGATAACCCTTACTCTGCGATAATCCGTCGGATTTTATATCTGATAAACTCGGCGCCAGTCATCCCAGCACCAGTCGCACTTGGGCCATCAACGCCGCCCAAATCTTGAGGCAACTCCGACCGTAGTTCTAGCGCAGTACTAAACAGAACGCATGGTACGAATGCGAGGGCCTTGAGGACGAGAAGGAGTTCGAATAGAAACGAGAATATCGGGTAAACCAACCAGAGGAGCCCAGCGATGAGGGAGATGAGGAGAGAGGGTGTACGATCGAGTTTGTTCGTAAGGGAGGTGATGAGAGAGGGCGTAGGAGTGGGTTGGCTCATCATATGCTGGTGGTTATTTGGGAAGATGTGCATAACCCCGAAAGGAGCTCGGATCTCAAAGTTCGACCTTCAAGCTTCAACCGCTGACGTAGCTGGGGTTCTGGTGGCCGTGGTCGATCCAGATCTCCTTCCCTCGCGTCCCCTGCAGACAGATGAGCCAAACGTGAATCCACATCAGAGAATCCCTCCAGCATGTTAACCCCGGGCCCTTCAGAGGCAAGCACCCCACGATTACTCAAGGGGTAGTAGTCTGAGCTGCCCTTCTGTGCATATCGTTGGGCTGGGCCGTGCCTTGCTACGACAGGCGTAGTATAGATTCGCCGAACACAAGCTAGCTCCCGATTACGGCGCCGACTAGATCTCGGTCGCTACATATATACGTTACAGCGAAGCTAGAGCGGTGAGAGGTCAGGTTAGCCCTCCCTGTAGCGTCGAACAAGGTACCTGTGCGGGTCATAGATCACAACCGGTTGTGAACGAAAATCCTTAAACCCCCCTTTTGATTTTTCATCTGCCACGGCCTCTTTCAACATTCGCACCGAGTAATCCCCTACGGAGCCACAAACTTTCGCACATAACACCGGCTGGAAGTCCCGTGCTCTGCGAACCTCGCGCAATACTTCGAATCGCCTATGGTGTTTCAAGGCTTCCTCCGCTCTGTCAGCCTCTGATACCTCGGATAAACTGGGTTGGCCTTGGTACCTCCTAGACGTTATGCCGTGGAAGTCTTCTTCCCGATGAACGATCATGACCTCGAGGTACCTGGGGGATGTGACAGTCGAAACTACGTGCTTAAGAAATATTGATGCTGAACCACCCCTAAACGCATCATCAATAGATGACGCGGTGACCCGGAGTGTCCGAAGTGACTTGTTCCGCGATAGATCAAAGTCCTGAACAGACGAACTCGCTATGAAATCATCAGCTAAAACCTGCGCGTCCTTCAGAAAAGATTGCTCGCCATGAGGATCGCATGGATACAGCTCTAGAACTTCCAATGTTTCAACGCAAGCGTCCGGTAGGAGCTGTGTCCCGCCAAAATCGGAAACAGTCACAACTTGGAATCGGATCCCCCCAAATAGACCAATCATGGCCTCCAAAAGACTCATCAGCAAAACCGCATTTCGCTTTTTCGTGACTTTACTCCATCTTATCGTAGGAAAAGGTAGAAATAAGAGAAAAGTCCCAACTTGTATAAGTTGAGTCTTTTACTTATCTGGGTCGCGCGGGGGAGCCTGCGAAACGTAAGAAAAGGTCGACAAAAGTTGGATTTAAAGTAGTGACACTTGGGGGTAAAGCGAGATTAAGGTGAGAAATGTGAGAATAAGTCGAGGAATGTGAATAAGTTGAGATAAGTATTTGGCCGTTTTGCTGATGCTCGCCCGCGCGAAGCGTACCATCACCAACCATCCTCGCAGTGGAGGGACAGAAGGTGGAATAAGTGTTGGGTCGTCTGCCTGCTCCCCTTGAAAATCGGCCCCATGCCAGAACTCGAGGTCTTCCAGGTGTTGGAACAGCCCGATAACGTATATGATCTGCCGGCAGGACCCTCTTGGTCTGGCGAGGGCGAGTCGCCGGACGGTTGGTAGGAAGTGTCCAAAGTACTGTTGGATGTTTGGCATGAAGCTAGGGATGTCCAGGTCGTCTATCACGAGTCGCCGGACATTGGCTAATGCGGAAAACTGGCATAGGGTGTGGCGGTTGAACTGCATCGGGGAAAACATACTCCAGCGGTCTCCGCGGACCCAGACTACCTTGAGCAACGGAAGCAAGTCAAGTGTGTGCATGTGCCGGAGGGGATTCCACCGAAATTTTCGGTTCCAGTGGTTAGTGTGGGTGATAAGGATGCTGTGGAGATGGGGAACAGCGGCGAGGTACCATGAATAGCAGGTCATGGTGCATGCGCGGAGACTGCGCGTGTCGTAGATGAGATGGTCGATGACCATCTCAACGATCTCCAGGGGAAGATTGGCGGCAGGGGATGCGAGTGTCGTGGAGGCTTTCAGGGAAAGCCCCCTTGGCCATAAGCCCCATATTATGGCCAGACTTCGGTACCAGACTAGCTTGACGAGTAGCTTGATCATTGGGTAGGAATCACGGTTAAATGGGGCAACGAGAAGGAGGTGTACGACTACCTGACATCGAGGACGTGGGGGTCTTTATCGATGCCATGCCACGGGCTGTTGTTTTTAGAAGTCACAGGTCAAACCCTGAGCTCGCACCCCTAAATTTCCAGCCCAGTCGTGAGCACCACTATTCCCACGAGGCTGGGATCCAACCAGGGCAACCCGGTTTTCATCTCAGGTGTGTATCATTACGTAAGCAACCTCAGTTCCGCTCCCTGAATTTTCGGCAATGGCCGACATTACCCTCCGGCGGTCAAATCTTTATCGCGAGCGGTCTACATGCCCGGGTCTTCGCTACTTGTACCAAGACCCTGGAAGCTGGAAGTACACTGAACTTCTCGGTCGGGCTCTCATGCACATGTGTGAAACGTTCTCTGCTCGGCTGTCCGTAGCCCCCCTGCTCAATCCATTCTCTGGCCCTGGTCCGACGCACACGCGGACCCTGGTCGATTTAACCACCGTCCACATCGTTTCGTCCTTTATCCCCCAACATAGCCAGGCCCTTGATGCTTAGTTGTGTGAACTTTATCATCAGTGATCGCGGTCACCTAACGCACACAAACAAGTTTTTCCTCGCTCCCGCCACCGCCCTATAGACTAGTACCTTCCGCGCTTCATCAGTATAGGCTTTACTGTTATGTTCACCATATCCCATGAATCGCCTCCACAAACGACGTATCTAGGCCACCGAATGTTTCCAGTTCAAGTACCCGAAGTGATGCCCGAGCGCCGGTCCGCAAGAAGGCTATACGTCAGTGGTAAATCCCTCCACATCGGGTAGCGCTACGCGAGAGACGGGGCGCTTTGTCCACGTTGATCCGTTATACCCGAGGCACACACCCCGTGCAGCGTTCCTGTGCTTCCTTCGGAGAATTCCCCGCTGTGCGTCAGCGTACGTCCCTTGACAACTTGTTATATTTGGCCGCCTTGTCTACACAAGGACTAGGCTCTGTTAGACATCACATCCGCGCTGGGCGTTGATGTCGTTCGTGTATGAAGTAAGTATGTGTCGCTCGAATGAGTAGTCACCCCGCGTTCCAGCACAACGGTAAATTCTCGGATTCGAGGCTCGACAGAAGGGCGCGATTTCCTCATCAGCGCTCGCACCCTTTACAGGACGCCCCACTGGGCGCCTGAGATGACCAATCTAGAATCAATGGCACTTGTCAAGAAGTCGAACATCGCATTGGTAGGGTGAGGCCCTACCTCGTCTCCAGTGACAGCGCCTCGCCGCCGTCCCCGGCGGGCTGCGAGGCTGCCAGTGCTGTAACTAGCGTTCTGTTGTTTGAGCCACCCGCAACGGTTGCAAGAGGTTAAACAGGTGTGCCAACTAATTATGTAATATACAATGGGATATACAAGAGAAGGAAGAGCATTGTTCCTGTGTGGTTGAGCCTGAGCCCGGGAATAGTTAATGCGCGCATCATCGGAAAAGAGAATCCGATGGGGAAGGATGGATTTCGTATCATCAGTGGAGGTCTGAAGGATGGCGCGGTCAACAACCATGGCCGAAGATGGTCTATGAACGTGGGATTGATGGTGAGAAGGAACGTACCATTAAAGCTGGAGGAGGAGGACAAGTGCATCGCATAGAGGATCCAGAGGTGGGGTTATGCGGATGGGATGCCGTCGTAGCGAAAGATCCGTTGGTTCATACACATCACGAAGATCGCCCACGAGATCCCCGCCTCGAGGACCCCAAATGCACATTCAACGGGTCCCGTTTGCCTCACGGGCCCCTTGACTTGGTTCGCAACGTTCATACCCACAACGTAGAACGTCGTCATCACAGACATGGACCACAGCAATGAGATGAGGATGAGGAATGAGAGATACACGCGATCTGTGTGGGTTGGTGGCGTGATTGGTTTTGAGAAGGTCGCGCCTTTCGGAGAGGCATCGAACTCGAGATGCGAGGGACGGTATGTGGGTAGGAAGACGATAATTGTGTGGTGAATTATCGTGAAGACCGGTGTGAGTATCATGAGGTAGTACGATGCTTGTCCCTTGTCAGCGCTGGCCAGACCTGTTAACGAGTGGGGGTTAGTGACAAAGACACCACCTCATCTCGAGGAAGCCTCACAGAGGACGATGATGGAAATTGCCGTCGAAGCAACGATGAGCCAGAAATGGGTCAACAGAAACATGACGCGAATCCCGCCCGAATTCACAGGATATCGGTGGTAACGCCGTCGGGGGTTGGATGCGTCTCGGATATGTTGGAGATCCCACACACGCGAACCTAGGGAGACTAGGAATGTCGGATTTCCAGTGTAAAAATGTCGCTGCGGTGCACCTCACCTACTGCTACGGGTTCGAGGGTGGGCGGGGGAGAAGGTGAACGCGGGCTCCGCGAACTTAGACAGCGTTTATAAGATGGCACGCTTTGTTTGAGGCACCTCGAGGTGATCCGTGGGAGCGTGAGAACTCCATTGCAATCAATGCTTCCCGTTTGATGGCTGTGCTGTTGGGCGATCACCCAAACAGGTTCCAGCTTCAACTATGCCAATAGAGATCGAATACTGGGAGGGTGTTCGGTGGCAGCACATTTTGGGCTGCAATCATGGAACCAGTAACCTGGCGGTGTTCCTCAGCCTGAAGTAGAAATAAGGGAAAATACGATTCACCGCATTGACGCTTCAGGGTATATACTCTCAGATCTCAGCACTGAGATCTACCCGAGCAGACCAACATCGCCGACATCTCTGGTATCAGAAACCTGGGGAACGTTACTTCACGTACGCACGCGCACCTATACGTGCGTGAAATGAAACCAAATTTACAGTGGGCAGATCAGATGTAGGTGATGAACGACTCCACCTGCTAGTCCGCACAACTGGAAGGTTTTACGTCCAGTTGGATCTACATCATCTTCGCGCTTGGCGACGACGTCGAGGCTGCTTACGGCCTATCAGTCAAATTCAACGAAGCACTCACGTGAACTTTCATGACCCTGGCGGTGGTCCCTAATTGGTTTAATTACCGGCGGCGGTTGCTGATCAGGTACGTCTCCCTGGGACGCCGTATTTGCAAAAGGAGAGGGTATAACAGTGGGAGGGTAGTCGCCCCGTAGTTGTGGACGTGCCCGCACCCTGAATCAAAGACAAGACTCTTGTCACCTCTGTTGCTGAACGCCGCCAATACTAACCGGTGATCATATAGTGTGAAACACGAGGCGATTACCTGTCCTGTAAATCCCTGACACTCACAGTTTATCTGTTTACCGGATCGCCTTCACAAGAGGACTCAGTGCATGCGATTGTAAACCTGGTCAGCCTGGTGATCATCTGAGCGCACCTTGGTAAAGGCCTGAACGGGGCTCGACCTTCATCTCGTCGGCCCGGGCGTGGACGCTCGATCAGCCACAATTCACAAACAAACACAAACAACAGGCCACCCATCCAGTCGCCGTCAACAACCCTCGCCTTTCCACTTCACTTAGCTTCTGCATGCGGTCCAAGGAAGAGATGCCTCGAATCATTTTCGTCAGTGGTTTTCATCCATCTACCCGTGCCAGGGACCTGGCTTTTGAGTTTGAGCGGTGAGCGCTCCAGTTCTCTCATTTTTTCTTGCAAGGCTCACGGTGGTCGTCAAGGTATGGTCCTCTAGTTCGATGCGATGTCCCCGCCCCCAGGAACCCTCGCGCCCATTCAAACCCGTAAGTTCGCAATCCTTCCCTCTCAAACCCTCCCTGCCAGCACGCGTTCCGGGTCGAAACAACGGAAGGCACAACAAGCGGCGAAACGACATCCGAAAACGACATCCAAGTCTCGATTTCGATTTCCTTTCGTTCCGATTTTGCGACCGTCCTGCGTGCCCCGTGCCACGATGCGGAGGTTTTACACGACATACACGATGTTTACGATCGATACGACGACTGCGAGTGGTCAGCCCGTTCGATTTCTGTCTGGTGCGGACCACGACGGCGACCCGACTGGCTTGGTTTCCCCGTCCCTGTATCCCATCGTTTTACGCGCGCGTTCCAGTCCCCCCCCTCTCCCGAGTCCGATTCCATCCAATGACGATCGCTCAACGAACCACTCTCGAACCAGTTACGCCTTTGTCGAATTCCGAAGCACTCGCGATGCCGAGGACGCCTACAACGACATGTACGTTCCCAGCCCTCGGATGTCCCCCCTTTCCGGCAACTCATCGTGACATCCAGGCATGGAAGGAACCTCGATGGACATCGCCTGAGCATCCAGGTTCGTAATCTCCCCTATCACCCCTATCTGTACAATCACCAGCTGACATCACTATTCAAGTGGGCTAAAAATCCGCCGTCCTCTGTTTGGCGCTACGACCGGGATAGGAGGTCACCACCGCCCGCGTATAGGTCTCGTGACAGGTCTCGCAGCCCTCGTCGCCGTAGCGAACGTGAGAGAGAACGTATCGATGACAGGGACAGGGACAGGGAGAGAGACTACAGAGATGACAGGGACAGAAGGCGGAGGAGTCGTTCCCCAGTTTTTGAAAGGAGGCGTACTCCCAGCCCTGACAGGAGGGCGACCAAGGAGCGTGTCGATGACCGTGCGAGGACCCCACCCCCTCCTGACGATCTGAGGAAGGAGGACATCAAGGCTGTCACTCCCCCTTACGATCGTTAACGGCGTGCAACCCACGCTGTGATCCCTTAGCTGGATCACAGCTGCGCGTTCGTTTCTTCGACTGGTCGCATCTTTTCACCCTTCCTGTATTCTATTTTAGCTCATGCGCCTCGCGACCTCTCTCCCTTTCGTTCCTTCTTATCTTCCTTGTCTCTTGCCTCTTGTCCATTGCCTCCCGCACGTCATCGGTTTCCCCTTTCGAAAAATCGTTGTTTACGCCGTTGTCCCATCGCCCACGGAGTGGGGGACGGGCGAGGGCGTAGCCCTTTTTTAGTCACGTCTATCGTATGGCCTCTATTAAGTATTGTCGTCTTCGAGAGAATATGATATGATATGACCATGAGCAGGACGGCGGAGATCCCGTATTTAGTGTTTGGTTCCGGGAACGGAGCGCGTTGCGATCTTCATTCTACCCGCTCCATGTTGTCCTTGTTCCTCAGCGTCGTCTTTACTGCCGCCAGACATGGTCTTTTTGCTCCGATTCCACTTACGCGTCTTTCCGTTGAGGCTAATGCCCGTTCGTAACCTTGAAGAAGGACGTTGACCTCCGTCTTCAGAAGGACAACAACCCCTGGGTTCGTCGGAGCATCCATTGACTTCCAGTGGTGCCAACGTGGTTAATCTTGCATTCGATACTCCTCGGGCCCGTTTCTCACCTCCGTATGTTTCCCGTTCCAGTGAGTGGTCAACGCTTTCTTCTTTTGAAGGTCGTAGCTTATTCCTTGTTTCTAGTTCCTCGATTACACGGACGATTCGACAACCAAGCCTACGTTTGTGAGTCCTCTCTGGAGTCTAACAAACTCGACTAACCAGTACTGTAGCGATACCTGTTCCTAGAGAGGGCCATTGTTCGATGCCTTTCGTATTAAAGGCTGCCGCTGGGATTGCAATGGTCTTCGTTCTTCACCCTCTCTGCCGCTGTCAATAACTCCCTCCGGCCGTCGAACTCAACCTACTCACCGTCGACTCAAACACCAAACATCATGGTCTTAGTCCACCCCCCACTGCCTTCACTCCCCTCCCACAGTGGCCAACCCAGACCCGTGGCAGTCATCACAGGATCTTCGCAAGGGCTCGGGCTCGCTATCGCCCTTCGACTCGCAGATGACGGGTGCGACATCGTCGTCAACGACTTGCCGTCCAAAATCCGTCCCATGGAGGACGCGGTTCGGCGTATCACATCGAAAGGAGTGAGAGCTACGGTTGTGGCTGCCGACGTGTCCAGCGAAGATGAAGTGAAGAGGTTGGTCGAGGTCACAGTGGAGAAGTTTGGGAAATTGGATATCGTGAGACCTTCTCCCCCTTGCCCTCGGTTAAATAGCTGTTGGCTAATTTACCCGGGTGTAGATGGTGGCGAACGCAGGTGTAGTGGTTATGAAACCACTTCTTCAAAGTTGAGAGATAACTGTCCACCCGATTCACAAAGCTCATACGAAATATCAATATCCTTGCCTAGCATCCGTCAATGATTTCGACTGGCTGATGAACATCAACGCGCGTGGTGTCATGTTATGCTTCAAACACGCCGCTCAGCAAATGATTAAGCAAGGCGGAGGGGGTAAAATAATTGGTTCGTCTTATCTCAAAACACCCTTGCCCAAAGTTCGATAGGGAAGCTAACGAAGGAGAACGCGTGCACACAGGTGCTTGCTCCATTGCAGGGAAACGCGGTAGGCGGCCAGAGCGTTGCCCTTTCGTTACCCGCTGAAACCGACCTCGAAAAGGGCTACCAAACATTTGCGCGTACAGCATGTCAAAGTTCGCCGTTCGTGGATTAATACAGTCGTTCGGTAAGGTCGTTTTCAGTATTCTGGAAACCCTTGTATTCACGTTCGTACTGTCGTCGCGATGAATAATCTGGATCAGCCCAAGAGCTCCAGGAGTACGGTATTTGCGTCAATGGGTATGCCCCTGGGACGATCCAGACAGACCTAGGTACGTGTCTTCGGCCTTCTGTTTCGCTCCTCGACGGTGTCTGTTCTCCTAACATCATTTTAGCCGCTGAAGCGGAGAAAGTCGCGGGAGAGAAGACAGTCCAGGGGGTGCGCTGAACTTTGCATCCGCTCACGGCTGAATAATTCAGTGACCCGTGATAGATGATTGGACTGCCCGCGAGCACGCCTCGGGGTAGACCAGAGGATATCGCTTCGTTGGTCAGTTACCTTGCGAAACCGGAATCGAAATTTCTGACAGGTGAGTTCTTTTCTGCCGCCTGGCTCATCGCAACGCTGAGGTCTTATTGGGTTTGTTGGTATTTTCTTCACAGGACAGACAATTACCATGGATGGGGGTAAGTTGGGAGAGACCCTGTCGTGTCTCTAAACCTTGTCGATGGCCGGTACGGTACTGACTCTGCAATTGGTTTTAGGTGTGATCTTCGATTGATGTGGAAGTCCTGGGTGCAATACGCGGATGAGTATCATACGTCGTGTTCCCGTTTATAGACTTCTGCATCGTATGTCAGTCCCCTGACGCGTCTTGTTTGTGTCCATTCCATGTGGCTCTTTCGTGTATGCGGTGGCCGTACGGTGACTTTGTATTTCCCCCTATTCGGACTTCAAAAAACGATCCAAACAAAAACTGGACCAACCCCCCCCTGGACTCGACCCCTTGAAGTGAAAACCCGATGCCGCCAACGACGACCCCCATCTCCTCGCAGTCAGGTAACCGTACTACCTACTTCTCACCGCTCCTCTTAACCATGAATACCACTGTAGTGATCAAGCTACTTACCGGACGAGTTTGGTACAAAACTGTAGCCAGGATCCGGGGAACGCGTCCCGGAGGTGATTCTCGAGACTCTCTCGCGACACAGACGTCTCCCGCCACCAAACTCCCCCAGGAGATTATCCACGCGATCACCGCCCATCTTTTCGATGACAAATACAGTCTGTTCGCGTGCTCCCTGACCTACTACTCCTGGTATATCGCCGCCGCTCCCCATCTCCACCGCACCCTCATCATTCGAGCCTATCCATCGTGCGCAAACGACAAATTTATATGGCCCTCACCGCTCCGGAGCATGCACAAACTTGGTCTACTCCCGTTGGTCAAAAGGTTCCAATTCATCCACGGAGGGTGCCACTATTGTCACCTAGGATTTTCCCAAAAACGGTTCAACCGTCGTACCCTACGCTACTTCTCCGCGTTGACCAATGTCCAGGAACTCGGAATAGACTTCCTCGACATCCCAGGCTTCATACCGAGGATCCGGCGATACTTTGGTCACTTCTTGCCAACCCTCCGCTCTCTCGGCCTCATGGAACCCAAAGGGACTTGTCGACAGATCGTATTCTTCATTGGATTGTTTGAGCATTTGGAGAACCTCAAACTCCGTTGTGGCAGACCCGGTCCCCCGGAAGGGAGAAAGCAGATTACCAGACACTCACTCCACCGTTTGTCCCTCCGTTACGAGGACGGCTGACGATGATGTATTTCAGGAGAGAGGGGCTTTTAAGGGAAATAATTGACCAGTTTGGCGGGATCCGATTTCGATGGATGAACCTTTACGACGTGGACGGGATGCGGCTCTTGCTGGGCGCTTCTGCGAAATCATTGGAAACATTGTGGTTGCATCCAGGCGATCCACGTGGTAGAGAACTTCCTCTGAATAATGTGGAGGTGCTGGCTGACAGACTCACAGTTAGATGCTACCTCCGGGACTTCGATCTGTCACGGAACAAGTCACTTCGGACCCTCCAGATCGCCACATGGTTTCTTGATGATGCACTGCAGGCTTGTCCGCCAGATATTGCAACAAGACTCCTGACATATGCGCTCTCGACCATCACATCCCCTGTGTTCTCCGAGATCACTGTCTTTTACCGGGACTACGATTCCACTGGCGCTTATTCTGCGTGGCCAGGCCGGAGTCCTCTAGAGTCGCCATATAAAAATGGAAAGGAAAGTTGGATAGCAGAGGAAGCCTCACGACATTACAAACGGTTTGGAGTATTCCGAACGGTGCACAAAATCCGAGATTTTCGGTTAGTGTTGTGCGCAGACGTCTGGAATGGTGTAGGGGGGTATTCGGAGTGGAGGTTGAAGAAGGCTGTAGAAGCGGAGAAGGCGGAAAGGGGGTTTGACGGTACTTTCCCCGAGCCGTTGGTGACCCACAATTTGCGAGAGGCCCGTTATGGTCTTTGGGAGGGATTCTGGGCTGACCCATTCCACTGGATCCCGCCCTAATATTGGATTGCACTGAAACACGGTTGGAAGTGTTATAATTAGAATGGAGCTCACAGCGGTTGGGTGTCGCCACGGTACGCAATACTGTCCGTAAAAGGCCGGTCAAGCGGTAAGCGCAGTCGGAAACGTCGACTTTGGCCAAAGGCCACCGTGTGCCGGCATGCAGGCCAACAAATTCCTGAATACTAATACAACTCCAAGAGTTTCGACGGGAAGTCTTTCGGAGTAGGCAACTACTGCACAGTCCGACCCCGTTACCAATTTCCTCAAGCGGCTTTCGTGTCAGGGATCTTCCAATGGTGATGGTACATTTTGAAGTGCGCACGTAGGAGCTAGGATTACGAACCCCGGTGGGGTGAATACGAGGAGTTCATCAAACAAGGGACATTGCCGGGTTAGATTTATTCTGAGTCGACTTCGTGTGGGTTTCCATCCTCTGTGGTCAACGCAGCTAACCTTGCCTTCTCTTCATCCTTCTAAATAGTGCCGAAGTATTTCACCGATCTGGAGTCCGTGGTCCACATCTTGTGGTCCAAATCTTGTGTGTAACCTCAACAGCGGTGTGCATGATGGGCCGTACGAGCCTGTTATACTAGGCTAGACTCCAGCCTTAAATTCGGAGGGAGGGATGAGTTCGGAGGGGGGTACGTGTATATAAAAGAAATATAGAAGGAAGACAGGGGGACGGAGGACATTAATACAGGGTGCAGGTAATGACGAGTTGTAGGGTGATAAGTATGAAACAACGCGCATGGGTTGAGGAAAAATGCGAAGGGGAGAATGGTTTTGGAGAGGAATGTATTGGTACGGGGTACAGAGTGAGGTGACCTGGGGAATAATACACCTGAAGATTGGAATCGAGGCAACTATGGATGGTACCATCTGGTTTCCTTAGCTTGAAAAGAAAGGTGAATGTGCGTAGGAAGTAGTACTGTATGTACAGGAGCTCACCATTTGAATCCGATTCACCGGGGGGCAGTCAGCTCCTCCATCTCCTCTTCGATATCACGAAGGAGGCCCTTGCAGAACTCCAGATCCCTTGAGGCTCCAACGTTTCCATAAGCATTGATGGCACACAAAGCCTCCGATCTCGCTTCTCCAAGCCTGTCTTGCTGATACAAAAACCCAGCCTGGAGATACATCGCGCGACCCATAAGGTACGTATCGTTGGCCGCATGCGATTTGGCACACTCTACATGAGCGTGCGAGTCACTGTACTTGCCTTGGTCGAAAAACAGCCCTGCGAGGTCGTAGTGATTCCAAAACTGTGCATTATGCCAGCAAAAAGAGGACGCTATCCTGAGAGCTGCCTCAAAATGATCGACAGCCCTCTCTATCTCGCCCTTGGCGGAGTGTACCTCGCCAAGGATCCGGTGACATTGGCAGAGCAGGGATTGATCAACATTGCCCTGGAGGTTGATCGATTGTGATGCAGCTTCTTCGGCGGCGTTGAACTGTTGGTCATGATAAAACAACCAAGCGAGGTCACGCAAAGCATGCGCTCGTTCGAATTTATTGCCGAGCTGTTTGTAAATTTCTAGTGCTTCTTTCGCCTGCTGGGTTCCTTCCTCATAGAGTTCCAGTAGCCGGTTCACATCGGATAAGAACCCCAATGTTTGAGCAACCTCAAAGGCATCCTCCCGCCGTCTCCAGAGCTTTAAGGTGTGAGTGAGGAGTCGTTTGGACTCCGCATAATTTCCGACCAAGATAAACAATAGGGAGAGCCGAAGTAAACATCGTGGCTTGGAGGGATGGGTGTCCGGAAGTCCTTCAATCTTTGGCCCCAGTAGGACAGGACGTGGTTTGTGCCAATCAAGGTGCTCCATGAAATAGCTACAGACGTCCCAGACTCCATTCGAGTCCGCGTCAACGGTTGTGAAGACATCAAGAAGGTGCTCGATGTTCACGTCCTCTGAGTTGATCCACTGTGCTTCTTTGAAGCCGGGCTTGCCAGGATAAAGACCGACTGACAACCGACCAAAGTAACACTCCTTGGTCGTGCAGAGGAGTGGAGACAAGTTTGGATTTTCAGGGCAAAGGTGGTCCCGGAGTGGTGCCAGCATCGTGACGAAGCCGCCGCTCCGGTACGTCAGGGAAAGAATGCAGAACACGTTGAAAATATTTGCTCCGCTGGGGATGGTGGGGAACAGCCACTCGATATTGCTCTCATCGACGCCTTGAGGGAAGAATGCGATGACTCCGAGGAGCCCCCGGGCGTCGGGTCCAAGTGCTTGGAACATAGGGGAGGCGAGTGAAAGTTCGATCGTGGCGGCGAGGCTCTTATTGTGATGTGTGTGGAGCGCGTCCGTCCGGTGTCTCTCCCACTCCTTGGTCAGCCGGACCGTGTCCCATCGGTTATGATGCGCAATGGTCGCGAGTAGGGTGATCGACAGAGGATGGAAGTCGAGGCGTTTTAGGATATCGTTGACCGGGTGGGACCGTTCTACATTCTTGTATATACGATAGAACGTATCGTGCGCAGCCTCCGCCGACAGCGTTGGGATGTCGAGAGTCTCGAAATCTGGAGGAATAGTGGAGATGCGAGATGTGATACAAAGGCAAATGTTGCTGTACCGACTCAGCTCCTCCACGAGGTCGTAGATCTCTTGAGCGTCTTTCCCCTGTGGGTCGAGAATGGATTCCGCATTATCGAGGATTATGAGCATCTCCTTGGAGGATAGGAGTGGTTGTAGGAGAGTCAGATCCTCGGGGTTTTCGACGCCTGCACCGATGACCTTGGAGAGCCGGCGAAGGAAATGACTGAGCGAGGTGGGGAACTGGTCACAGCGGATGAACCGGCGGTCGTCGCCGAAACGTTGCTTGATGCGATTGTTATGGAGGACGGTGAGAGCGATAGACGTCTTGCCAATACCGCCGGTGCCAATGAGGGCAAGTGGAGTGAGGTTTTCTACCAGACCGACGATCTTCTCGATCAAGTCGCCACGTCCAAAGAAATCCCTCGGTGGTGGGGGTGGGGGTACTCCAGTGTTGCTAGATGAGAAGGTAAGACAACGGATCCACTGGTAGTCAGGATCGCCAACCTGACTTGAGCCTAGATTGTGATAACTGTTTATTTATTCGGTGGTGGAGTAGGGGATAGACACTGCTCACCAACTGATGCTGATCGTCGGTCCCTCCCTGACGATTTAGCATGTTGTGGTGAATGTCGGAAACGATTACGTGGGTAACCATTGTAAGTTCGGTCTGCGAGTGACCGGTCAGCGATAGCCATACTACAGCAGCAAAACTCACGTTGAAGACCTGAAGGATCCTGTTAAGGTCCAACTTCCAGGCGGCGATCATCTCCTTGTCGTTCCTCGCATGCAAAAGCCGAGAAGCTGAATTTCTCCCGCTCTGCTTGATGACTTTCCTCTGGATCTCCGCCACGGTTCTGTGCTCGAGATTGGTTTAGTGGACGGTCCGGGTGTGCACTTCTGGTTTAACTCACGTCGTCAATTGGCTTATCGCATCACACACGGAACGACTGAGCTCATCGAGCTTCTTTCCGTTCATCCCCCTGCCAAGCGCTCTACAGATATCAGCGCATTCCAATCCAAGTTCAACGTAGTCCAGTTTGTTGACCGTCGAATCCTGGCAACATGTAAGCATGGAACGTCCGGTCTTAGTAGTAGGGGGGAAACGTACCCTGATCATTGTGAGGAGGATACTGACGGAGCCAAAAACGGCCTTGGCTGGTGTGACGCTCGCGGCCTCCTTTGCGAGATTCAGAGCCTCGATGGCTATATTCAGTGAGGAGATGGACCCATCCCGCCCCTTTTGTTGTTGAGATGTGGCTGCCATCGTCGACACTCAGCGTGGCGACAAGAAAACAACCTTGCGTGAGGCTGTGAAGAAGGGTCCGGGCCCTGATGGAGATAGGCGACCGTCGTGTCATGGCGGTACCGTGCGAATAGGGCCGCTGACAGCTGCAATCGCGTCTCGGTGAGGATAGATGAAGGGGGAGAAAGATGAGACGGGAGGCGAAATTAAACGAATCGCTGGTGTAAGGGTCGCGGCTCGACGACATGGAAAGGATCCTGGCACGTCGAGGCAGCAAATCCTAGCACTTCCAAAGAACCGGGCCGGGCGTGGGAATTGCCGAGCACCACGAATCGACGCAGATCGGCGTCACATCCCGAGAAGGGGATCGTCAGTGGCAAACTATGGAGCAACTACCAAAGGTGCGCAGAGTCTACGCACCTAGGATTTGCGCAGTTCTCACCGTAGCAGCAGGGACAAGACCCCGGAGAGTAGTAATGGACGGCGTGGTGGGTGCTTATAAGCATAGCCAGGTATCTCACTCTGATCCTTTACCACAATGTCCACTCAATGCTTACCATCCCACGCGCCTTCCCTCGTTACATAAAGGGTTCCACCTCGCTTACTGAACGAGAATGGGAAAGAGGGTTGGCGGGTCGCATCGCGTGGAGAGTGTACTTTCGCGTGCGATCGTTACGCATATCACAAAGATTCTGAGTCGATGCTTCCACACTGTTCCTTCCTCACTCGTGTCAAGTTCTTAGCGCAAGCAGGGTTCCGTCAACCGCAGTTGGCGCTTCTCTAATCGGATTATTCGGCGTGATATTTCAAGAGCCTGACGATGGAACGGAGCAACAAGACAACAACGCGTGATATCCAAGATCTGAGAGGCACGCTGAAGGCATCAGGGGAGATGGACTTCCTTGGTGCCCGCGTCATTGTGGGCTGGTGTCGACCGGTTTGCAACGTAGCGGGAAACGGGATACAAAAACCGCTGGCGGAGGTACTTGGCGCGATGTGGCTGGGGAGACCATCGGCAAGCGTAACCCATTATTACAGTAATTCACCGGCACCGGTCACCTAGACACCCCCACTCACCTAGACAAATCGACGTTTCTCATTCCACAACTATTTTCTGACCACAAATTTAGTACCATTAAATAACTACAATGGCAGTCCACAGTTCCGTGTACCTTTTATGTTGTTTTACGATAAAATCAAGGTGGAATAGTGAAGACGTGTCGTGGTTCAATATTTGATGAAACCTCATTGTTGATGCTGAGGCTCTGTACGTTGAAAAAATGGCAAAAGCTGGGTGCCATTTTATTGAAACCTTCGCTCCGCTCACTCACGTCTTCCTTCCGTGGCAGGAAGATGTTTACTCGGGCCAGTATCCCAGATTTTCGTTGATTGTGTGACGCCAAATGTCCGTGACATGTCGCGCCAAACGTAACGCTGTCTAGATGAGTGGTAATTGGCGCCCTGTGGCCACGCTTGCGGGTTCATTCCACAGGACGGAAATCGCACAGTTAGACAATTTTTTCAGAGGCCCATATAGATACGATGTATTACCATAATTCCAGACCATTTTCACAGTTTGGTGCGGAGCCATCGACGATAAAACACCAAAATACAGTTTAGGCGTCTAGGTGACCGGTGAGCTACTGTACGTAAATCTCCGACGGAAAACCGCGAAAATGCCTCGCGTACTTCCTGCCCATAATTCCCATCCCCGTTTGACTTCGATACTCTTTCGAGCGGCCTGGCGTCCCTCTCCTTCCACGGTTAGCCCGCACCATGCATTCGGATCTCCTGTTTTTAACTGGGTAGACTAGGTGGGAGCGTTGTCCTCACAAATCTCACCTCTTTCTTCACGTCGCAAGTCCGCTAACCACAAACTTCCGGAACTCTCTGTTGACCATCGCTCGTTCAAACGTTCAGATTTCGCCCCCGCTCGATGGACCCATCCTTGATCCTTCTAAGTGCGATTCTTTGCCCTCGGTACTCCCACATCAGCCATCTTCCCCCACGCGACCGTCTCAAATGGCCTGTAACCTTTCCATCTGGTGTAGGACCGCCCAATCGTCCCCATCGTCTTAAATGGGGCGTCTTAGGCCACCTCTTCCTCAAGCAACCCTTCACTCCCCCCGACACGTGACCCACTCTCCGCCTGCCCTCAACGAAGTTCCCACGCGTAGTCCGAATCCCCACACAACGACGACCATGATGGCTCTTCTGGCGTTTGCTTATTCGATACAACTCTTTCCATTATTGGCACTCGCCCAGCACAACCATGGAGGAAGCGGTACGGAGGGCGGAACAATGACAATGTACCTTCATTTCACCCCGGGTGAAAGTGTGCTATTTGGACCGTGGATCCTTAAAACAGATCGGGCGATCTTTGGGACATGCGTAGGAGTGTTCATGCTGGGGATGGTTGATAGGTGGTTTTCTGCGACAGCGACTATTATGAATGCGTACTGGAACAAAAAGTACGTGGGGATATGGTTGGCTTGGCTGATGGCTGATTTCACCGCCTAGGGTAGCGAGGGCTCCGCCAACTGAGCTGACGGCCATCTTATCGTCACTTCCTCCTTTCGTTCCTGGACACGATCTACCCCGAGGGATCGCTTCCCTTGGCACAACGGCTGTGCATTTTACCCTGATGCTCATCGTCATGTGAGTATTGTCCTCCATTCGTGTGATTGCGTGCCGACGGACACAATAGGACGCAAAACGCCTCGTTGATAATCTCCATCATTCTCGGTCTTGGGTTTGGGGAGATGTTATTTGGTCGATACGCCGCTCGCAATCTCTGAAAATATCCCTGAACCGCATGGCGTCAGCTCCAGATAACCAAATCTGGACTGAGGCGGCCGCCTCCCTCGCCATAATTGCTTATCACCATAACGCCCGCCGTTATTCGTTCCGTTTTGATCGTCCCGTGCCTGGTAAAATATCCGCTGATGTACTTCTTTCCCCTAATACACACGCCAGGATTTCTGGTCTCAGTTCAAGGACACATGATCTGGCTCCCCTTCTATCACTTCTTCGTCACGGTTGACACATGGCTGCGAAGTGTCGTCACCGCATGGTGCGGGGTGGATTGGAATATAAAGTGGTGGCTGAGAAAGCCTCAGGAAGCGCACCTCTGTCTGTCGCAGGATCCTCCCTCCCGACGATGGTGCGTTTACTCTGGACTGCTGTTTTGTTTGGTGCCTTCCAGTCTGCCGTCTCGAAGCCGCACAGGTTCGATAAACGTTGGGAGGAGCTGAAGGTGAAACACGAATGGACCGACGTTCCCGGAGGCTGGGTTGAAGTCGGGCGACCTCCCGTGGACTACCCGCTAAAAATGAATATTGGGTTGAAGAAGGAGCGCTTTGGCGAGCTCCTCGAGCACTTGTACGAAATTAGTGACCCGGAGCATCACAGGTGCGCGTTTGTGTTCACTCCTTCCGTCCGATGTCCCCTGACGCGCCCGGAACTCTCAGATACGGAGACCACCTTTCGAAAGAGGAAGTCGACGAGCTCGTTGCTCCGAGTTCCACGACTGTCGAATCCCTCGAAGCTTGGTTAGCTTACCACGAAATCGACCCTGTTTCCTCCCTCTCGCGCACCGACGCTGGTGATTGGGTGACCGTCACTATCCCCGTTGGAAAGATCGAGACCATGCTCAACGCCAAGTACAACGTTTATGAGCATATCGATACCGGCGAGACTATCGTCCGCACGACTAGTTACAGCCTTCCGGACATCTTGCACGAGCACATTTCCGTCATCGCGCCCACCACATACTTCGGTACTATGCGGGCTATGGCGTCCCAGATCTACAGCGCGGAACCTGTCGATAGCAAGGTCCAGACACCCAGGATTACCTCTCCTGAGGCTGTGGTTCCTGCTAGCTGCGCACAGGAGATCACGCCAGCGTGTTTACTGACTATGTATAACGCGACTGGGTATGTGCCGGCTGCAACGGATAAGAACGTGATCGGAGTCGCGGGGTATTTTACCCAGTATGCGAACTATGCCGATTTGCAGGTGTGTATTCGAATTTCTTTGTTCGTCATGCTTAAAGTTCACCCATCTGTGTTCGCATGCAGACCTTCTTCAAGACGTATCGTCCGGAGGCTGTAGGATACAATTTCACGATCGTGAAAATCAACGGTGGACAGGACTATCAGGATGTGGTTGGGCTTGAGGTACAACTTCACCCTTTCCCCCTGAAATTACCATTTTGTCTAAAGGTATTTCTTTCGACGTAGGCTAGTCTGGACATTCAATACGCTGCTGGACTGTCTTGGCCAACTCCTAGCATTTACTATAGGTACGTGGATCCGACCCCCAGAGGTTATTTCTCTCCGGCTGACCCCTAGTTTAGCACCGGTGGAAATGGGCCTTTTATTCCTGATAGCCACTCTTCAGGTATGTTTGCGTCTATTCCAGTTAGCCCACCCTCGTAGCGGAATCTCATCCTGGCATCCAAACAGTCAACGACAACGAACCGTACCTCGAGTGGCTCAAAGCCGTCTCCGGTGAACCGTCAGTTCCCCAGACCATCTCTACCTCTTATGGAGAGCAGGAACAAACCGTTCCACAAGACTATGCCACTACCATTTGTGACATGTTCGCTCAGCTTGGAGCCCGTGGAAGTAGCGTGTTGTTTGCTAGCGGTGATTATGGCGTTGGGAATGGGGATTGTAAGTCGAACGATGGGAAGAACGTGACGGAGTTCCAGCCGATCTTCCCTGCTGCTTGTAAGTATTCCACAGTTGCGTGTATCGCGTGTCGGTTGGAAGCTGACCGCTGGTCGACGTGTTTCTCAGGTCCCTTTGTTACCTCCGTTGGAGGAACGTTCGGTATCAATCCTGAGACGGCCGCCACGTTCTCTGGAGGAGGATTCTCGAGATACTTCTCCCAACCTTCTTACCAGACCGAAGCCGTCAGTGCTTACATCAAGAAATTGAACGGCACTTACAACGGACTCTATAAGTGCGGTCTCCCTCTCCCCACCGTTCCCACACAGCTTCTCAACGGTAGTTGACTACCCTTTTTAGTCCTAACGGCCGTGCGTTCCCGGACGTTGCAGCTCGTGGTGACGGATTCCGAGTGATCATGGGTAGCGGATCCTACTCTATCGGTGGGACCAGTGCCAGTGCTCCAGTGCGTCGTCCACTAGACAAATCTGTTCGATGCGTTGACTTTATTTGTTCTGCTTCAGACTGTCGCCGGATTGGTTTCGCTCTTGAACGACTACAGGATCTCGCACGGCAGACCTTCGCTCGGGTTTCTCAACCCATTCCTATATTCTAAGGGCGTTGCTGGTTTGGTTGATGTCGTCGTATGTGCTTTCTCTTCCAGAGTGAGACATTGAATCCTCTGCTGACGAAATCCACACGTGCTATAGGGTGGGAGTAACCCTGGTTGTGGGACTGATGGATTCAACGCGACCGCTGGTTGGGACCCAGTGAGTTCTTATCGCACTGTTTCTCGTCAGAAGTGCCATGCTGATGTCGACATATTTGGGGGTAGGTCACGGGCTGGGGAACGTTGGACTTTGGGAAGCTACAGTCGCTTGTACTATAGTAGGGGATTTGTTCGAACAGGGTCGTATCCTGGTCAATATACCCTCACTGGACCGCATCCAATGACGACAACACTTGGACATCCCCAGCTTCATGTCAAGTATCCAGCTGTGTTTTGGTCACTTCTTGCCAACACTCCGATCCCTCGCCTTGGGGGAACCAAAGGGGTCCAAATCATATACTTCATCAAATTGTTCCGACACCTAGACCTCAAATTTCTTTACGATAAGGTCGATCCCCAGGATGAACCCGGGGATGATGTGACGTTCATTCCACCCTTGGACCTTCCGCTACGAGGAATGTGTTCCATTGGCGTGGGTCTCCTGAAGGACATGAACGACCTGTTCGGGGGGATCCGATCTCGTTATCTGGATATCTTCAACGTAGGCGGGACACGACTCTTGCTGTGCGCTTGCACGGAAACACTAGAAACCTTGCGGCTCCATCCGACCGACCCTCGCAGTAAACAACACACTGGATGCAACCTGCGGGTGTCAGCTGACAACTCCACGACTTCCTGCCTTTTGGATTTTGATCTATTCCGAATCGAGTCGTTTGGTTACTCGGGTTCCAGGTGCAACATCCTGACGGCGCACCGCGGGCTCGTGGGGAGGATTTCGCCCCAATTTTCCTCGAGAGTGCAATGTCGTCCATCACATCCCCCATTTTTTCCAAGGTCGTCGCCTTTTATCGGGACTTTGACTTCCGTGGCGTAGCATACCTGCGGTTGGATTCGCCTCTCTGTTGGCTATCAGGGAATGGAGTGACAAGAGAAGCCCAGCAACGTGCTAAGCGGTTCGATTTTTTCCGAAGGTTGCGCATATCCAAGGATTTCCAGTTGGTGTTGTGTGTAGATGTTTGGGAAGGTGCAGGGGACTACGCGTTGGAGTTGTTGGAAGAGGAGGTAGCAGAGGAAGGGGCGAAAAGGGTATTTAATAGGGTTTTCCCTGAACCTCTGGCGATCTACAGACCGCGAAGGTCCCGCCAGGAGCCCCATAGAGTATTGGGTTAGTGACCCCTGGGTTCCGCTATAAAATGCATAGCGACCAAAACCTAGTTAGTCCAACGGATGAATGTAGCTAGCCAGCTTTTCTCTCCCTCACTGAGAGCCGCTGCATCCCTGGAGGTTTTGTGGATGCACTGAGGCAATTTACTTCGAACAGAGTGTGTAGCTTCGGCCTCGCATTGTCATCGTTCATCTGAAAGGAAACCCTCTGAGGGTCGCAGCGATTGAGGAGTTTGGGAAATACGTGTGTCGGCCTGAAGGGATGGTTTTGGTGTGCTGCGTTCCCCGACGTAACCCCTGAAGCATATACACGCTGACTCCTTCGGAGACCAATTGAAAGGGACAAATGAGAGGGGTATCCGCGGTTCCAATTTCAACAGCTCTACTACTGAAGGATCTGTATGGGATGAATGAAAACGGATCAGCAAGATCGCGTAACATCATCCGCTCCCTCCTCTCCACAGAAATTTAACCTTACATTAAGTGTGTCCAATACAATCCCAAACCCCGAATCCCGACGGACGATCAATTTCACCTCCCCTTCGAACTCGCGTTTGATCCGAGCGACTTCGTTGGCGACCCATTGGAGATCGCTGCTCGCGTCTTGGATCAAGATATTGATGGGTCGGTGGACGATAGGTGAGCGAGCGAAGTCGAGTCTGATGGCAGATAAGCATGGGGAAGTGGCGGGTCTGAATGTTGAAAGGGCCATAGGGATCCAGAATAGACCTCCGCCTGTTAAACCCGACCTAAACCCAAGTTTCACTTCCTGGAGGTTTGGGAACTTTGAAAAGTCGAATGACCGTCCCAAATCCTTGCCACCAGCTGCGTTGAAAAATTGCGTCAGCGTCGGTACTTCGCACATTATAAACGGCTGGACCAGGAGGGAGAATGGTATTTACCATGATAGGTGATCATAAACGACAGCTTCACGAGGGTCTTGCTACATGCTTCAACGAGCCTGATAGCCGTAAGGAGACACTCCCCCTCACAGCGAATATGCACCGCGGTAAAGCGCAACCCGGAGGCGATCTCCAGCAACATGTTCATGACGTCGTTGTCAGCGCAATCGTTACGAAGTAGTAGTTTCCCACCAAACCTCCCCTTCAGAGCTGTTCCAGTCCCTACCAACGCCCTCCTGGGATCCGGGATAGGATACCCCGACAACGACAAATCGTCCAGATTGGGCAGTTTCGCCATGATATCCCGGATCTGCACGAAAGTGACCACACTCGTGTTGACGGTCAAAGAGGTTACAGACTGTGGTAACCTCCAAAGCGAAGGTGTTCGCAACGGCGGAACTCCCCCATTTCCCAATAAAAACATCCTCTCCGCGTTCACGAACCACGGGGTGTATTTGAAAAACTTCTCGGGGACACGGCTGTACCCTCCAATCCAGACGCGTAATTCCCTGACATGGTGGGCGGGGCTCTCCTCTGGCAGTGGGAACATCTTGAGCCACCTGGCCATATCCTTCGAACCGAAGATGATGGTGTGGAAGAGGTGGCGCCGGCACGATGGGACCCATCGTTTGGATACGAGAGCGCAGGATCGGAGGGATCCAAAATCTGAATCAGTGGCGAGATAATCCAAGATCTCGTCGAAGATCTCTTGTGGGACTTGTCAGAATATGTAGCGTTTCCAGTCCGATCGCTCAGCCACTTGTTATTTACACTTGTTTGGTCATTTCACACACCCCTTATCTTTTGCATCGTCCCTTCCTTCCTCTCCTCAGTTCTTCCATGATCTGAGGAGTACGTCTTTATTCTTCCTCACTTTTCTACCTTACTGATGCTCTATGTAGTTAATCTCATACGACGTCTATCTAGGTACTAACTCAGTTCTTCCATGATCTGAGGATTAATCTCATACGACGTCTATCTAGATCGTCAACTTTTGACAGGACTCTGGGGCCAATAGCCATCCCGGTTTCCGTAGGGGTGGGACGTTTTGGTTTCGAGGATTTCGAACCCATTCAAGGAGTAAGGGCGTGGGTGGGGTGGACGGAGGCTGGGCGCTGTTTCTCGGTAAGTAAGCGCACGGGCTGCGGAACTGTGGACATCACGCTTAGTAGTACTCATCACGGTGTCCATACGTACAGGTACCGCGTGTATATTGTAACTCGCGGAAGACGGTCGAGCAGTGTGGACAATCAGAATCGCTGAGCATGACAAGCACCGTAGGTATTTCGATACCGGCGCTTGAGCGCTCATACCCAACCGGAGTTCTCTTCTGATCTCCTGAAGAAATCGACCCCCTGAAGCATCAACATGATACTACCGCTGGCGAAGACACCACATCAGCATCTACGCTGCCCACTCCTCGTTATCACGTTAACCTCGATTGCCACTGCAGTGTTTGAGTTGCTCATCAAGCGGACGGTACCGGAGTGTAGCCAAAATCCAGAGATTGTGCTCAGCGTGTCCTTCTCCGGAGACCTCTACAACACACACCCTGCCACCGATCTTCCTTTGGAGATCGCTGAAATGATCGTCGTTCATCTCACCTACAATACGGGGGATGTATTTCATTTTGGCCAGGGCCGATGAAAATTCCGAACACATATAGCATTTCGTAAAGTATGCCGTGGATCTTATAACATGATGCGGCAATACCAATTACCAAACAGGGCCTGGAATATACCAGTGTCATAACCGACCGCCACATAATCTCCAGGTTCGGACCAGGTGAGAAAAATCAAACGGTCAAACTCGAGAGACGAGTGGACGCCGTCAGGGAGATGGGCTGCCTCGGTATGAGTATTCTCGGAATTGTGAATACAGGAACCCACTCGGGGGCCGTGCGAACCAGCATCCGGTACGTGGAGCCCAAGCGAAGGGTGGGTTAATCAGAACGTCAATATTATTATTTCGGCACCTGCGTTGGATCCTCGCAGCTGCTGTGCGTTGTGATATGAGCATCGAAAACCTTCATCTGCCAGATATCTCACCGTGATCAAAATGATGTTGTCGTCCGTCATCATCACTTCGTGGTCGTCGTCGTCTTCAACTTGCACGTCTAATGATACATTCCTGCCAATCAAATGCCACGGTTCCCCGTCACGTGGATTATCAGATGTGCAACCGGGAATGTGAAGCCATCGTTCGACTAGCGAGGGTCGAAAAGTAATCACTTCGAGTGTCATCACCTCTTGTTGCTTCTGGGGAACGCCAAAACGGATGATCCTGGAACTTGATATGAACGCCACATCGCGGAACAAGTCGTTTGCTTCCCGGCCATCCGCAACCCATGCGTATTGCTTCCACTCTGCCCATTCTATGAGGTGGCGGGATTCGGAGAGGCGTAGGAGAGTGCTAACGAAGACGACGATCGCGGTTATGTGGCCAGGATGCCGAAGTTGAAACGATCCTGAAGTCTCGTCCACAAATATCACCAAAATGCGGTCCCCTGGCCGAGTGAAGAACGTGGAGGGGCTATCATGATCGGAGCCATCGCCGTAGACCTCGACGGAGGAACGGCTGTTAAGCCGATTCGGGAGGGTAAATATGCATTGAGGTTTCCCGGGGACGCCGGTTGGCGAGGTGTCGTAGAGCTCCAACGCCGCTCGCGAATCCGTGCTTGCCTGGCCCGGGTTGCAGGCGGCTAACAGTAGTCGTCCTGCCGCGGGGAAGAAGGATCCAGAGTAATCTCTCTCCCGGTAGTTCTATGCATATCTCAGAATCAGCACATCGGTGTGTTTCTGATTATAAAACCCACAAATATCAGTTTACCGGTTGTCCACTCCCAGACAAGGGTATCACGAGAGTACCCCTCCCCAAGACACAGGCACACCTGTGATCCGCAGATGGACATGTCGACAAAGGAGGCGTCAGTCGCTGGGTGGGTAATAATCGGAGCGAGCGCCTTTGGATGTCCCTCCCCATCAGAAGCGCGGAGGACGTGTAACCGTATCCTGTCAACCGGGAGTCAAAATCAACAGGTTTCTAATGGTGCAGAAAAGGGACTTACTGGGAATGAACAATGCTTTGATCCTGGTACATGATGAGCACATCGGTCGAAGGGTCGGTGGTATAACCGTTGATGGGGATCTGAAGATTATCGAGGGTCCACTCCTCCTGCGCAATCCCCCTTGAGACTGATGGTAATCGAATGAAGTGTAGCTTGGTGCGTTCTTCGCCGACCACGGTGCTGAAAACACCACCCACAATTTCATTAGCACCAAGAGCTCCGGATAGCTTCACGACCGTCGTTTCTGCTGGCTCTAGGCGACTCCAACGTGACCAATAAGTGCGAAGCTGATCCCGACGAGCGGTGACGGGCCTGTTATTTCGACCGTTGAAATCGTCATGGAAACCGTACAGGAAGAGTTCAATACGGTATTGGATGAGTGAGGATTGCTTCACCACGTCATTCATAAAGCGGTTGAGCTGTGAATGCATTTCGAATGTTGACTACGACGAACACAGGCATGTTGGCATCACCGCTCACCAGTTTTACGCTGCATATATCGAAATAATGCAACTCCAAGCATATCCCTTCGAGAATCTCAACCGGGAGTCCTTTGAGGTAGGCGGTCAACGGCATGGTGTACTTCAATGGTCTTGCAGTCTCCATTCGACATGTTGTCCCTGAGGCAAACAGACACAAACAACACGCTTCGGGCCGTCCCGTGCGTTAAGGGGCGCGAACTCGGGACTTGACCATGAGGTGACCTGCAGAAACAACAGCCCAATGCCGCCGACAAAGACCCCCACGTCCTCAATGTCAGGTAGTCATACCACCTCCTTCTCGTCGCTCCATTTAACCGCGATTACCGCTTTAGTGATCGAATTGCTCGTCAAACGAGTTTGGTACCGAACTCTAGCCAGAATCCGCGGGTTGTACTCAGCTGGTTCTTCTCCAGAGACCTCTACAACACACACATCCCCTGCCTCCAATCTCCCCCCGGAGATCATTGAAATGCTCATCGCTCATCTTATCTACAACACGTACAGTCTCCGCACATGCACTATGACCTGCTACTACTCCTGGTACCTTGCTGCTGTTCCCCATCTCCACAGCACCCTCATCACCCACACCGGCTCCTTGGACCGAAAATTCAGGTGGTCAAATCCCCTCCGTCACATACATGCGCTTGGCTTGCTCCCCTTTGTCGAGACGCTGTAAGTCCGCAGAGACAACGACAACGATGATGATGACGATGACAACCATGACCTTGGGTTTTCCTCAAAACAGTTTAACCACCGTGTTTTACCCCAGTCCTCTGCACTAGCGAATGTCCGGTGACTCATGATAGACCACCTGGACACCCCAAGCTTCATGCCAAAGATACAGCAGTACTTCGGACACTTCCTACCCTCTGTCCGAGAGCTTGTCCTGAAACGACCGAAAGGGACCCGCGGACAGATTACGTACCTCATCGGATTGTTTCAACACTTGGAAGACCTTGAGATCCACCGTGTGGTTGATTTTCAGGGGGGACCGGTAGACGACCTGACACTCATCCCTCCCTTCGTCCCTCCACTGCGAGAATGGCTGAGGATGTCGCACCTCACCGGGGTTGGCCTTTTGGAGGATATGATCGACCTGTTTGGGGGTCTCCGATTCAGTTACACGGCTCCTTTGAATATAGATGAGATGCAGCTCCTGCTGGACTCTTGCGCGAAAACATTGGAAACACTGGGGCTTTACCCGACCGATCCTCGTGGTGAGCAATTTTTCTGGAAAACGTGCAGGTTCTAGCTGACCATTCCACAGTGGGGTCATCCCTCCAGGACTTCGATCTATTGGGGAACATGTCGTTTCGAACTATCGAGGTCATGGCGTCGTCTATCAATTATACGTTGATCGATGGTTCACTGGATACCACCTCGATGCTCCTCGAGCATGCGCTTTCTACTAACACATCACCTGTATACCTTGATGTCGTGGTCGTTTATCGGGACTGTGACTTCCATGGCATAAACCCCCGAGGTCACCCAGACCAGCCCTATCTACACGAACTGTCAGAAGCTGACACAGAAGAGGAAAATTTGCAGCACAATAGGCTATTTGAGGTATTGTGCAAAGTCCACAGAGTGCGGAGCTTTCAGCTGGTGCTGCGCGCGGAAGTTTGGGACCTTGTGTGAAAGTACTCGGTGCGAATGTTGAAAGCGAGCGTGGAGGACGAACGAGCGAAGGGAGGGTTCGATAGTTTTCGCGTCGAACCGTTCGTGATGTACCACCCACTGAGGGTTCGCCCTTACTTTTGAGACATCGTGCTGCATAAGAATTTATCGGACCCCTGTGCTGCTCTAGACATGGGAAGTCTTCGTGAACAAGTTCAAACAGACGTAAGCAGACCGATCAGCCTCGCCTTATCCGAAGCTGGTGGAGGAATACACCAAAAGAGCTTCACCCGGTTCTCCAGAGTTCCTCAGACAACACACCCACCCTCACGACCGTGCAGGAGGTATATTGGACGCCTCCCAGTCGCCGAATAAGGGTCTCTGCTCCCGGGCACAGGTCTGCTTATAGGCTCTGGATCTTTTTATTGACCCAGCCCGAATCTGGACACGCAAGCTCATTACCCCAGACTCAACCTCGAGGCAAACGACCAAACCCAAACTCAAAATCACCTGGCAAGAATTGACCGTTGGGCGCTCCGGATGATCTCGGGCCGCTCGATGAGGTTTTCTCACGGCGGTCTCCCCGCCTCTGATCTCGACCTCCTGAAGTAACAACACGATGCCACCGAAGGCCCCCAAATCCTCGATATCAGGTAATTGCACTGTCTACTTGCCGTTTCTTTCAGGTGTGAATGCCACTACAGCGATCGAGCTACACACCAGACGGGTTCCCCGAGCTGTGGGCGGAACGCGGGGAACGAGTTCTAGGGGCAGTTCTCCAGAGGCCCCCACGCCCCGCCTATCCCCTGCCGCCAGACTTCCTCAGGAGATGGTAGAGATGATCGTTGCACACCTTATCGGTAACACACGCGATCTTGTTACATGCTCACTGATCTCCCATTCCTGGTACATCGCCGCCTTTCCCCTCCGCCACAACACCCTTAACATCTCAACCAATTCCTCTGGCACAAACGAGAGATTCACGTGGCCCGAAGCGCTCCTACAAATGGGCGAGCTCGGTTTCCTTCCTTTTGTCAGAAAGCTCCAGATCCGCAGATGCTACGACCCCCCCCTCCCAGGAATTTCTCCAAAACTGTTCAACCGTTGTACCCTACGCCACTTCTTCGCGTTGAGCAATGTCCAAGAACTTGTGGTAGATTGTCTAGATATCCCCAGCTTCGTGCCGAGGATCCAACGATACTTCGGCCACTTCATGCCAACGGTCCGCTCTCTGGCCCTAAATACACCGGAAGGGTCCTGTCAGCAACTCGTGTACTTCATAGGACTGTTTGAGCACTTGGAGGACCTTAAGCTTCTCCACTATGTGCCTGATCCCCCGGAATACGACCCAAAAGACGGCCAGACACTCATCCCACCCTTTGTACCGCCCCTGCGAGGACGGCTGACGATAATGGAATCGGAAGGTTTAGACATTTTGGAGGAAATGACTGTCCGATTTGGCGGAATCCGATTTCGTTGGATGCATCTTTACGACTTGGACCAGATGCAGCCCCTGCTCGGTGCTTGTGCGGAGACGCTGGAAACCTTGCGATTGTCCCACACCGATCTCCATGGCGAGGACATTTCTCTGAATCGCGTGCGGGTGCCGACTGACGATTTCACAGCTACACTCAGTCGATGGGATTTTGATCTATCGCAACTCAAGTCGCTTCGGACCTTCCAGATTTCCGCAGGGTTTATTTTAGATGTGTTTGAACTGTCTGCTTACGGCGTGTTGATGGATTCTGCGCCAGATGACGCCCTGGCCAGTGCGCTCTCGACCATCACATCCCCCGTGTTCTCCGAGGTCACCATCTTTTATCGGGACTGCGACATCTGTGAGGCACATTCCCCACTTTCTGACCGCCCTCGCTCATGCAAGATGTTGTAAGACAAAATAGCTCGAGAAGCCTCGCAGAACCACAAGCTATTTAGAGTGTACCGAGCAATGCGCAATGTCCGAGGCTTTCGGTTGGTGTTGCGCGCGGATGTTTGGGATGGAGTGGGGGAGTGCGCGGTGCGAACGTTGAAAGAGGCCGTGGTGGCGGAGAAGGCGAAGAGGGGGTTTGACACAAGATTCCCCGAACCGGCGGTAATTTACAGTCCGAGGAAGTCCCCCGCTGCAGATACTTCAGAGTTTTGGGAAGATGACCCCTTCTACTGGACCCCGCTGCAGTGATTGTAGATTCTGTAGGTATCAAAGCACAGTCTGGAATGACCGAGGTCGGGTGTCTCGCCGCATCAGCAAAGCGGGCTCATCTTCACGGTTTGGGTTTTTGCGATGTAAAGGACGCCAATCCATCAGGAAACCTGCATTTTACTTTTTTGCAGCTTTAGTCAACTTTATTGCCGGAAAAGGTGGAAATAAGAGAAAAGTTACAACTTATACAAGTTGAACCTCCAACTTATTTTTTCCGTGCAAGGGA
>Ga0307511_10000680_pt1 | contig 36246 bp, 29 predicted proteins | sample 13_EM_MG_FD_200266 | JGI IMG/M metagenome (GOLD analysis project Ga0307511, IMG submission 200266) | Populus trichocarpa ectomycorrhiza microbial communities from riparian zone in the Pacific Northwest, United States - 13_EM | ecosystem: Host-associated > Plants > Roots > Unclassified | place... | reverse complement strand
CACATTGCCGCCCGATTCCTTCTATAGTACCTTCAAGGGACAATACAGCGAAGGCTTCGACGTACAAAAAGATCTGCAACGTATCGGCGTGGTTAACCAGACCACCATGCTGGCCAGCGATACGCAGGCCATCGCCGACTTTCTGAAACAGACCATGACCGATACCTACGGTCTCACGGAATCAGAATCCGTTGCAGAGGAACGCTTCGCAGATACCCGCGACACCTTGTGTTATGCTACCCTGGACAACCAGTCCGCCATTACAGGATTACTGGCAACCCCGGCCGATCTTGCCATCGTCGTCGGAGGATATAACTCTTCCAACACTTCCCATCTCGTCGAATTATGCGAAGAGAAATTGCCGACCTATTTTATCAGCTCTGAAGAAAAGATCCTCTCGGAAACAGCCATCCTGCATTATAATTTTCATCAAAAAGAGGAAGTAAGGACCAGCAACTGGCTTCCCGGCTCCGGACCAGTCAGGATCCTGATCAGCAGCGGCGCATCCTGCCCGGATGCCCTCGTAGAGGCGGTCATACGCAAACTGGCCGGGTATTACGGAGCTGGCGACCAAGTAGAGGAATTAGCATCAAGCTATTAGCATCAAGCCAGACTTATTTACGTATAGATAGCCCCTTGCAGCTAACAGCTCGAAGCTTGCAGCTCACTACTACACCATCTTAAATCCTTCCAGGAATTTTGTATTGAAGTCTCCGCTGCGGAAACGCTCATCCTTCATCAGTTGCAAATGAAAGGGGATCGTAGTCTTTATTCCTTCGATCACGTATTCGCTTAAGGCACGATGCATGGTATTGATCGCCTCTTCCCGGGTACGGGCCACAGCGATGATCTTTGCGATCATACTATCGTAGTAAGGCGGGATCGTATACCCTGCATAAGCGTGGGAGTCCACGCGGATACCGTGACCGCCAGGCTGATGGAGGACGGTTATCCTCCCGGGGGAAGGCCTGAAGTCATTATAGGGATCTTCTGCATTGATCCTGCATTCGATGGCATGTCCCTGCGGCTCGTAATTAAGCCCGCTGATGGGATCTCCTGCCGCTATTTTGATCTGTTCTTTGATCAGGTCGAAATTCACCACTTCTTCTGTTACGCAATGTTCCACCTGGATACGGGTATTCATCTCCATGAAGTAGAAATTACGATTCTTGTCCACGAGGAACTCGATCGTTCCCACACTTTCGTAATTGATGGCGGAAGCCGCTTTAATGGCCGCTTCTCCCATGCGCTGGCGCAACTCCTTCGTCATAAAAGGAGAAGGAGATTCTTCCACCAGCTTCTGATGGCGCCGCTGAATAGAACAATCTCTTTCACTGAGATGACAAACTTTTCCATATTGGTCACCCGCCACCTGTATTTCAATATGACGGGGCTCTTCCACGAATTTCTCCATGTAGATACCATCGTTCTTAAAGCTGGCTCCTGCTTCTGCCTTAGCCGTGTTATACGCTTTTTCCATTTCCCCATCTTCCCATACCACGCGCATCCCTTTTCCACCGCCGCCGGCCGTTGCCTTCAGAATGACGGGATAGCCCATTTCTTTGGCCATTCCCCTGGCTTCATCCAGGCTTTCCAGCAATCCTTCGCCACCGGGTACGACCGGAACACCCGCTTTGATCATCGTCTCTTTAGCCGTGATCTTATCCCCCATGGAATTGATCATCGTAGGAGTCGGGCCGATAAATTTGATACCATGCTCGCCACAGATCTCGGCAAAGCGGGCATTCTCCGCTAAAAAACCATAACCGGGATGAATGGCGTCCGCATTGGTGATCTCGGCCGCAGCCATGATATGTGGAATATTCAGGTAAGAGTCAAAGCTGGCAGGCTTTCCTATACATACAGCCTCATCGGCGAATTTGACATGCAGGCTATCCTTGTCTGCAGTGGAGTATACCGCTACGGTCTTAATACCCATCTCGCGACAGGTACGAATGACCCGGAGGGCTATTTCTCCTCTGTTGGCAATTAATATCTTTTTAAACATTCTGTCAATTTTGGGATCAATCAAGCAGGTTCAACTAAGAACAAAGGTTGGTCGTACTCCACAGGGGAAGCGTCTTCTACCAGCACTTTTACGATCCTGCCTTTTACTTCACTCTCTATTTCATTGAAAAGCTTCATGGCTTCAATGATGCATACCACCTTGCCCAGATCGATCTCATCACCGACATTGATAAAAGGAGGTTTATCAGGGGACGAACTACGATAGAAGGTTCCGATCATCGGGCTCTTTATGGTGACCGTGTTATCAGCAGGGGCTTCAACCGCCTTACCAGGCTTCTCGGGAGCGCCGATAGCCGGCTGCTGGGCAGCGGAGACCTGCGTTGCCGCAAGCGGCGCTACAGCCTGGTGCTGCATGGGGGCAGCAATAAGTTGTTGAACGGGTTCTTCTTTTTGCTTAATAGTCAATTTAAATCCTTTCTCCTCGATGCTTACTTCGCCGATATTTGACTTGTTGATCATTTTGATCAATTCCTGAATCTGTTTAAAATCCATATGGATGAATTTACAGTTTTATTTGGGCGGCTAAAATAGGTATTAAAGCTAAATATACCCAAAAACGGTGGTGAAATTTCAAAAATCCAAGGTCGGCACAAGAAAGGAAAATGGACAACGATACAAGCTCCTTGTCCATTCACGCTCTTTTATCTGTCAGCGCACACACGCTATATCTATTTAACTCGCTCTACATATTCTCCTGTCTTGGTATTGATCCGGATCAATTCACCTTCGTTCACAAACAGGGGGACATTCACGGTTGCTCCGGTCTCGATCGTGGCAGGCTTAAGGGTACGTGTAGCCGTATCACCTTTAACGCCAGGCTCGGAATACGTGACCAGGACGACGATCTTGTCGGGCAATTCGACGCTCATCGGGAGATCCGTCTCCGTGTTGACCAATACAGATACTTCTGATCCTTCTTTTAAAAATTGAGGAGCATCCACTAAATTCTCCTGAACAGCTATCTGCTCAAAAGTCTCATTATCCATAAAATTGTACCCGGTATCATCCTTATATAAATACTGATAAGCCTTTCTTTCCACACGAACGGGATAGAGGGTATCTCCGCTGTTCCAGGTCTTTTCAATGGAGCGGGCATTATCCACTCCTTTTAGTTTGGCCCACACTTTTGCGGCGGCCCTGGCAGTCTTGTTCTCACCAAATTCGACAACGGTATATAAACTACCATCCAGTTTGATGATCATGCCACGACTGATATCTGCTGTACTTGCCATAAATCCTGTACGATTTTTAAATAAGAGTTTGATTTACGCCCTGACCGGCCGGGGGCCAAAACAAAGGCGGGAGGCAAATCTACGTCAAAATCGGGAGCCGGCAAAGACTTACTGAAAAGGGGCAGGAGGAGGAAAAATACAATAAGGGCCGGATCCCCTACAGGAACTTCCGGCCCGGCTATTGATTGCTGGTCCCTGGCTAGTGAAAAGCCAGCATATAGGCAGCAGGGTTGTTCCTGTTCGCGCGGGTGATAATATTTACCATCATCTGTTTGTCAGTTAATCCGTATTTCGCCAGGAATTCCTCTTTCTCCGTGGACTCTATTCCGTGCGTGTCCTGCCGGGAGATCAGCGATTCCACCGAAGCCGTTCCCCCGACCCGCTTCCCATCAATAAAACAGACCACTTCCCTGGAGTCGCTTTCTTTAGTTTTCCAGATGATCGAGTCAGCCTCTATGGTCAACCTTTCTCCTTCCCTGGTATCCAGGATCATTGTCCTTGTATGCGCCAGGTTTTTCATACGGACCAGGATCACACCCTGGCGTCCTTTCTCGCCATATTTCAGGGTGGCGCTGTCCCCTTTGATTATATCGATGGATTTAATATCGGTAGGTTTTAGCGCATTCATTTGCAGCGGAGATGCTTCCATCCCGTCTATGAGGATCAGCGGATCCATAAAATGGCCTGAAGTATCACCGGCCGGCGGAGGAGTTTTTAAAGTGACCTCCACTACCCCATTTGCCGCTCTCGGGCCAAAGCGCGGAACCCAATCTGCCCTCTTGCCGATCACCTCTATATACTTAATGTCTTTCGGAGATATTGAATCGATAGCCCAGTTCTCCGGCATGGGGACTCCGTTTAGCACATAGAGAGGCTTTGCGGAATTTGTCTTTTTCGGCACCGTATCTGCGCCGTTGACTGGTACGACGGCCGCCAACATGGACGCACCCGGGTTCAAGGCCATTTTCAGCGAATCATTCATCGCCAGTTTCAGGTCCTTGAAAGAATAAAGATTACTATCGATGGTTACACTGCCATTAATAATGATAGAATCGTTGTTGCCTGTTTTCACAGAAACAGTGGAACTGGCGGCCCGCACGGAGTTGTTGATCTTATCCCTGAAAGCAAGCAGCAGGGTGGCCAGCAGGGGTACTATGAAAAGGAATTTTACCAGATGTAGCCTGGCGCTCTTGATTTTATTCATCATGATGATGCGTTTTTTTAATGAGGAAAAATTGAAATTATTGGCCAGCCGGTACCGGGGAGAACCGATAACCTGCAATAAATGATATTGATATCCTTTCTTATCGACCCCGTTTTCCAGCACCTTCCGGTCGGCAATGAATTCGAGGTTTTGCCGGATAGAATAACGGATCAGCCAGGCAAAGGGATTGTACCAGTTGACAACACACAGCAACTCTCCCAGCAAAATATCTGTAGTATGCCGCTGCCTGATATGCACATATTCATGGAGGATGATGGCCGAATACTCTTTTTCCGTATGCAGTTGCGGATTGACATAGATGGCATTCCCAAAGGAAAAAGGAAGAATGGATTCATCTACCTGGTAGATCTTCACCCCGATATCACTGATCAGCGTGGCCTTTTGGCGGACCTTCCGGAGAGAAAGCCAGCGGCTCACCAGGCGGATCGACAGGACCACCGATCCCGACAACAGGATCCCTGAAAGGACATTCAAAAGGCCGACCGTGGAAAATAAGGCTGCATCCGGGACCACATCCTTCCTATAGCTTCCGATCACAGGGATATACTGTATCACCTGCCCCCCCTGAAAAGTATCCTTTTCCAGCAGGGACCCTATATTAATGAGCGGGATAAAAAAGGATAAAAAGGAATATCCCAGCAAATACCATCGGTTCAGATTATAGAAAGTGAGCCTGCGCAGCATCAACTGATAAAAGATCCAGATGACCGACAGGCTGATCGATAACTTTAGCAGGTACAATAATGTTGCGGACATACGCTATGGTATTAATAATGAAGTTTTAGGTCTGGGACACACATGCGGGATCAGTCCCCCGATCGCTCTATCAGATCAATGATCTCTTTCAGTTCTTTGGCGCTTAACTTTTTCTCTTCCACAAAAAAATTCACCAGCTCCTTATAGGAATTTTCAAAATAGTCCTTCACAAATCCATTCATGAACTTTTTCTTATACTCGTCCTCTGTTATCAGAGCCTTGTACAAATAGGCATTCCCGATAAGCCGGCTGCCTAAATAACCCTTTTTTTCCAGGTTCTTGATCGTGGAGGCCAGCGTAGTATAGGGTACCCTGGGTTCTTCCATATTTTCCAGGAAGAGTTTGACATTCCCCTCTCCCGTCTTCCAGACAGCCTGCATGGCTTCTTCCTCCTGAGCGCTTAATTTTTCCATATTTCTACGAAGTTTTCGTAAATCTACGAATAATTCGTAATAAACAAATAAAAAAAATCATTTTTCGTTAAACATTTAATTTTGCAGGCGTCCATATATCATTATTCTGAAAACAACAAGATGAAAAAAGCAACCCTGGCAGCATTTGCATTGATCTGTTCGCATTTCTTATCGGCCCAGCAATCTACCGCACAACAACCGGTTCCGCCACCACCGGCCCAGCCGGCTGCCGACTCACAGGCTCCCTATCTCCGTTTTCCCACTATTCCCCCTTTTCACCTGCTAAAACTGGATAGTACTACCTACCTGACAAAAGATGATATTAAGAAGCATCACCCCGCCATCGTCATGTTCTTCAGCCCGGATTGCGACCATTGCAAACACCAGACAGAGTCCATCCTGGCTATGTCAAAGGAATTTAAAGACATTGAGATCGTAATGGCCACCTACCAGCCATTCGAAGAATTAAAAGAATTTAATACCCATTACCGGCTTTTCGAGCATCCCAATTTTAAACTGGGAAGAGATGAAAAATTCTTCTTAGCTCCTTTCTATAAGATACGCAACCTGCCTTATCTGGCGCTGTACGACAAAAAAGGCGACCTGATCACGACCTTTGAGGGAACTCAAAAGGCGGAGACCTTGTTAACTGCATTTAAACAAAACGGAATGGAGAAGAACGGGAAGGAGAAATAAGTACCTTTGTGCCCGGCAAATAATTTTATCACTTAAATATCTTTAGATGAAAGTAACGGTTGTAGGCGCAGGCGCCGTAGGCGCCACTTGTGCCGATAATATCGCCCGTGCAGCATTAGCTCAGGAATTAGTGCTGCTGGATATCAAGGAAGGATTAGCCGAAGGAAAGGCCCAGGACATGATGCAGACAGCCGCCCTGCTGGGTTTTGATACCCGTATCACAGGCAGCACCAATGATTATGCAAAAACCGCCGGCAGCGACGTTGTAGTGATCACTTCCGGGCTGCCCCGCAAACCAGGCATGACCCGCGAAGAGTTGATCGGCACCAATGCCGGCATCGTAAAAGGCGTAGCGGAGAACATCTTGAAACATTCCCCCAACGCCATTATCATTATTATCAGCAATCCCATGGATACGATGACCTACCTGGCGCTGACTGCCACAGGTCTCCCGAAGAACCGTATCATTGGGATGGGAGGCACACTCGACAGCGCCCGTTTCAAATACCAGTTGAGCCAGCACCTGGGATGCAGCCCGGCTGACCTGAATGCCGTTGTAGTCGGTGGTCACGGTGATACGACCATGATCCCCCTGATCCGCCTGGCTACCTGGAACAGCGCCCCCGTGACAAAATTCCTCAGTGCCGAACAGCAACAAAAGATCGTAGCCGACACCATGGTGGGCGGCGCTACCCTGACTAAGCTGATCGGAACCTCTGCCTGGTACGCACCCGGAGCCGCCGGAGCCGCCCTGGTAGAAAGCATTCTGCGGGATGAGAAGAAACTGTTCACCTGCTGCGTATCCCTGGATGGCGAATACGGCCAGAAAGATATCTGCCTGGGTGTCCCCGTAGTCATCGGCCGCAACGGATGGGAAAAGATCCTTGATTTTGGACTTAATGCGGAAGAACAGGCCCTGTTCAATAAGAGCGCTGAGGCCGTTCGCAGTATGAACGATGTATTGAAGACTTTATAAACACTATTCCGGCCCGCCGGCTTCACCCGGCCACCGCGGATATAATAATACCAACCTCAATAGGCCCCTGGCTTATTGAGGTTTTTTCATCCTATTACCTCAACGATCCGCTCCACCGGCTGTAACTCCATACATTTAAAATGCCCTTTAGGACATTTCTTATAGCCGATCTTGGAACAGGGGCGACAGCTCAGCCCTTTCACTTCCATCATCTCATAAGGAAGATCCCCAGCCAGGCCCGTCATCTTTGAAGGACGATAGTTATATAAATAGTTTTCTCCATAATAAGGGTACATACCAAACTCAGGCACCGTATTGCCCCATACGGAAAGAATAGGCCGTTTGAAGGCGGCTGCTATATGCATAAGGCCCGTATCATGCGTCACGATTAGCTTGGCCCGTCTTACCAGGTCGGCCGATTCATTCAGGTTGAATTTCCCGCAGGCATTATAGATCTTTACCGGATCGATCGCAGCAAGTTCGGCAGCAATATCCGCATCTTCAGGGCCGCCAAGCAGGATCAGCGGATGCCGGGCCGACGCACAGACCTCTTTTAGCTTATGAAGGGGAAGCTTTTTAGTAGCCAGGGCTGCACCGATGACCAGGCCTACATAACCAGCCTGGTGAGAGGTGGGGATATCATGGGGCTTTACCTCATCCGCCGGAGGAATAAAATAATCCAGCCCTGCCCCATCGTTCTTTACACCAAAAGAACTGACGGTATCCAGATAACGATCCACGATATGCCTGTCCGGCATCCTGTTCCACTTTAGACTCGTGTACCACCATTTCTCTATGTTCAGCTTATTAAAGGAGAAAGCCTGTTTTCCCAACGCACGCTTCACTTTCAAAGTCCTCAGATTATGATGCAGATCGATGACATAGTCAAAGTCCTCTTTCTGCAACCCGGCAATCATCCCGTCCCAATCATCCTGCAAATAATGCAGCTTATCGATATAGGGATTCGCCTCCAGGATAGGCCGGAAAGATGATTTGGTAAGAAAGTGTACTTCCGCTGTGGCTATTTGCTTTTTCAGGCAACGGACCACCGGTGTGGTGAGTACTATATCACCTATGGAGCTGAAGCGTATGATGAGAAACTTCATTATTCTTATTGCTCGATGTAATCAAGGTCTTTGCCGTAGGTTTCCTTTGTCAGCATTAAGGAAATAAAGGCTATAACAAATACAATGATGCCGGTGATCCAGCCACTCTTCAGATAGGCATGAGAAGGGTCCAGACTGTGCTGCAGTTGGATGAAAAGCAGTGATACCAGGTTCAGCGAGCCCCGCGCCATATTCGGGACCGTAGTGGCCACCGTAGCACGGATATTCGTTCCAAACTGCTCGGCAGCCATGGTGACGAACATAGCCCAGAATCCCGTACCGAAGCCTAATACAACGCAGACCAGGTACATCGTGCTCGCAGGCTGCCCCTGCAGGTGAAAGAACCAGATAATACCGATGACCGAGATGACATGAAAAATGTATAAGGATGCTTTGCGGCTTTTCAACCACTGGCTGATAAATCCGATGAGGATATCTCCTACGGAGATGGCGGCATAGGCAACCATGATCGCTTTACCCGGATCGATAGGCCCCTGCACATTCATCTGGGTGGCAAATTTATCCGAAAAGGAGATCAGGATGCCGATGACATACCAGTTGGGCAACGCAATGAAGATAGCCGTCAGGTACTTTTTCAGCCGGGTGCCACTCGTGAACAACATGAAAAAGTTCCCTCTTTGGACATTACTCTGCTCGATATTTTTATACATCCCGGACTCCAGCACGCCGATCCGGAGGAATAACAGCAGGAAGCCCAGGCCACCGCCAATGAAATAACAGGTCCGCCATCCTTCGGGAGATGCGCCGAACTGCACTTTTATGAAATAGGCAAAGACAGCGCCACTCAACCCGATACCGGCTACCAGCGAAGTAGCGATACCTCTTTTCTCTTTGGGCATCAGTTCACTGACGAGGGTAATACCGGCTCCCAGTTCCCCTGCCAGCCCCAGACCAGTAATGAACCTTACTATGGCGTACTGATCAACGGTATGGACGAAACCGTTCGCAATGCTACCCAGCGAATAAAGTATGATGGAAGCAAATAATACTTTTAATCTTCCCAGCTTATCTCCCAGGACGCCCCAGAGAATGCCACCCAGCAGCAACCCGACCATCTGTAAGTTCAGGATCTCCAGTCCCTTTTTTGCAATATCCTCCGTACTGAGCCCAAGGGATCTCAAAGAGGGTACCCTTATAATACTAAAAAGCAAAAGATCATATACATCTACAAAATATCCTAACGCGCCAACGATTACTGCCAGATTAAAAAGCGAAACCTTTTTTTGCTCCATACAGAATTTATGATTTTTTATAGGGATCCTCAATAGAAGACGCAGACTTTTTCGAGCCAAAGAATATTTTATACAATACGGGGAAAGTCGTGATCACTATAATGAGGATAACGATCACTTCGAGATGCTTTTTCAGGTCGAACCCGAATTTCATCATAAAAAGCTTATCCAGGTAATGGCCGGCAAACAGCATAGCAAACACCCAGGCCAGACACCCTACTACATTATAGAGCATGAACTTCTTCCTGTCCATCGCCACAATCCCGCCGATAATGGGCGCAAAGGTCCTTATAATCGGAAGGAAACGGGCAAAGACAATCGCCTGGCCTCCATGTTTGTCATAGAACTCCTTGGCCTGGTACAAATACCGCTGCTTGAAGAAAAGGCTATCCTTCCGGTGGAAAAGGAAGGGACCGCTCTTTCTGCCAAACCAATATCCCAGGGCATTCCCAATGATGCCGCATATTGACACCAACACAAATAAGATCAGCAGGTCCAGGAAATCGCTCCCCGTGCCACCCGGGATCAGACTACTCACCAATTTCTCGCTATAAATGCCCGCTACGAATAATAGACTGTCGCCGGGAAGAAAAAAGCCGAACATCAGGCCGGTCTCGGCAAACACAATGAACAAAAGGACCCATAAGCCGCCGTTATTAATATAGAATTCGGGGTTGAGCAGGTCTTTCAGGGTAATAGCTAATAATTCAATCATAAAAAAAGGTCCTTATTTTATATGTACGACGGTTTCTCCCAATTCTCCTTCCCATTTACTCACGACCACTGCGGCAATACTATTCCCCAACACATTGGTAGCGCTCCGTGCCATGTCCAGTATCTGGTCTATCCCCAGCAGCAGTAATAATCCCTGTTGCGGTATATTATACAGGGACAATGTCCCCGCGATCACCACCAACGCCGCCCTCGGCACACCGGCGATGCCCTTGCTTGTCAGCATTAAAACCAACAACATGGAGATCTCCTGTCCCAACGTCAACTCTACCCCATACGCCTGCGCTATGAACAGGGAAGCGAAAGTCATATAAAGCATACTGCCATCCAGGTTAAAAGAATATCCCAGGGGCAATACGAAACTGACGATCTTCGGAGGGCACCCAAAATTTTCGAGTTCCTGGATCAGCCTGGGAAAAGCAGCCTCCGAACTGGCAGTACTAAAAGCCAGCAGGATCATATCTTTCACACTGATAGCCAGATCGATCACCCTCCTGCCTACAAATATAGAAGCGATTAACAGTAATATCAACCATAGCCCGAGAATACTTAAATAAAAACTTATGATAAACTTTCCATACGTGACCAATAATTCCGGCCCCTTCACGGCCAATACGGAGGCGATAGCGGCAAAGGCGGCAACCGGTGCAAAATACATCACATAACCCGTCAACCGCAGCACCACATGGGCCACCGCGTCCAGGCCTTTTATAACGATCTTTCCCTGCTCGCCAATGGAGGCGGTGGCAATTCCGAAAAAAACGGCAAACACGACGATCTGAAGGATCTCATTATTTGCCATCGCCTCGAATATGCTCCGGGGGAATACATGGACAACAAAACTCTTGAAAGTGATCGTGGATTGATCCAGCCCCGTACTGGCATTGGAAGGAGGTAAAGGAAGATTGAGCTCATTTCCCAGCGCCAGACTGTTCATAATGATCAGACCCAGCAACAAAGACAAAAGGGAGGCTCCCATGAACCACAGCAAGGTCTTACCCCCGATCCTCCCCACAGCCTTGACATCCCCCAGTTTGGCGATCCCGACCACCAGCGTCGAAAACACCAGCGGAGCAATGATCATTTTGATCAGGCGGAGGAAAATATCCGTAATAACGGAAATACCTCCGGAAAAACTATCCTTCTGCTGCACCGTGCAGTTATAATGCACCCACAAACCCAGGATCACCCCTGTCACCATCGCAATCATAATCCATCCTGTAAGTCCAATCTTTCGCATATGTCAAAGGAATAAGGATGCAAAAAATCGAAAAATCCTGACTTGGCAAAACTTTACCAGCAAATTCGTCCATCTTTCCGTTCCATTTGCCTCTTCGTCCTCCTTTCATCCCCATTTGTCCTTACTCCAAAAGAATTGAGCCTTCCGAACCCGCCCTGTATTAAATATTTGTTTATTTTACGACCTTAATCGTCACACACACCTAATTTTCATTGTGATTTTTTCACAGATTATCAAAACAAGCTTAAAATGAGTCTATTTAGAAAGAAATCACTCGATGCCTTAATGTCACAGGCTGGAGATTCCGAGAAGGGCCTGAAAAGGACCCTGGGGGCCGGAAGCCTGATCGCCCTGGGTATCGGTGCTATTATTGGCGCCGGGTTGTTTGTAAGAACAGCCGCTGCAGCCGGTGAACACGCAGGCCCGGCGGTAACCATTTCCTTCATCGTTGCCGCCGTCGGTTGTGCTTTTGCCGGACTTTGCTACGCGGAATTCGCCTCCATGATCCCCATCGCGGGAAGCGCCTATACCTACGCCTATGCCACTATGGGAGAATTGATCGCCTGGATCATCGGCTGGGCCCTGATCCTGGAATATGCTTTGGGAGCAGCCACCGTATCCATCGCCTGGAGCGAGTTCTTAAACAAGCTGGTAGGAGGATCCATTCCATTCGAATGGTCGCATTCGCCTTTTGAAAAGGCATTGGACCCGGTAACCGGCGTGATGCATCAGGGATATATTAACGCACCCGCCCTCCTTATCCTTTTGTTACTGTCCCTGTTATTGATAAAAGGGACCTCGGAATCGGCCAAGGTAAATGCCGTCATTGTATTTATAAAAGTATCTATCGTCCTGGTATTCATCGCCGTAGGCTGGCAGTTCATTAATCCTGCCAACCATCACCCCTACCTGATCCCTGAAAATGCGCCCGCAGCGCCGCTTCGTGATGGCTCCTTATATAGCTACACGGGCTTTTTCAGACATGGCTGGGGAGGCGTACTGACGGGAGCCGCCATTGTATTCTTTGCTTTTATTGGTTTTGATGCGGTATCCACAGCAGCGCAGGAAGCTAAAAATCCCAGCAAGGATATGCCTATCGGCATTTTAGGTTCATTGGTCATTTGTACGCTCCTCTACATACTGTTCTCCTATGTCCTGACCGGCGTGGCCCCCTATACGGACTTCGTAAAGGCGGGAAAAGAAGCTTCCGTAGCCTATGCGATCGACACCTATATGCACGGTTATGGCTGGCTGTCCTCCCTGGTGACCATCGGTATCCTGGCAGGATTTTCCTCCGTGATCCTGGTAATGTTGCTGGGACAGAGTCGTGTATTCTATACCATGGCCACCGATGGCCTGTTACCTAAGATTTTCTGCGACCTTCACCCCAAATTCCGCACTCCCTACAAATCGAATATGATCCTTTTCGTGTTCGTTGGCCTGTTTGCCGCCTTTGTACCGGGAAGTGTAGCCGGAGATCTGACCAGCATCGGCACCCTTTTCGCCTTTGTACTGGTTTGTGTGGGCGTATGGATCCTGCGCAGGAATGATCCGGGCCGTCCCCGTCCTTTCAAGACCCCCCTGGTGCCCCTGGTACCTATCTTAGGGATCGTTGTTTGTACCGCGATGATCGTTTCCCTGGATTCCACCACTTTATTGACAGCTTTTTTCTGGATGATCATCGGTCTGATCGTCTATTTCAGCTATAGCAAGAACAATAGCAGGCTTAAAGCCTGATAACCGATACTTCAAAAAAACCGTCTGCCGTCAGGTAGACGGTTTTTTGTTTTGTTAACCGCGTCTCTTGAGCTATTTTTGCACCCCCGATGCCCGCTTATTCAGCGGAATTTCGCCAGGAACCTCCTTCAACCAGGAATACCGGCAACACCCGCACCGGGAAAATTATTAACGAGATAAACGAATCATATGGGTCGCATTTTTGAAGTACGTAAGCATACCATGTTTGCCCGGTGGGACCGGATGGCCAAGCAATTCACCCGCATCGGAAAGGAAATCGCTATTGCCGTAAAGGTCGGCGGACCCGATCCGGCTACCAATCCTGGCCTGCGTCGCTGTTTTCAGAATGCCAAGAGCGTTAATATGCCCAAGGACCGGGTGGAAGCCGCTATCAAACGGGCGATGGGCAAGGATATGACGAACTATGAAGAGATCCTTTATGAAGGGTATGCTCCCCATGGAGTGGCACTGTTGGTAGAGACGGCCACCGACAACCATGTAAGAACCGTGGCAAATGTAAAATCGCATTTTAATAAAGGAGGCGGCACTTTAGGGAATAGCGGCAGCGTAAGCTTCCAGTTCACCAAATTAGGCGTATTCAAACTAAAGCCGGAAGGATTGAATCCGGACGACCTGGAATTGGAATTGATAGATTTCGGCCTGGAAGAATTGGGCGAAGGAACGGGTGAGAACGGGGAGCCGATATTAGTGATCAGGGCCGCTTTCAGCGACTTTGGCCATATGCAGAAAGCCCTGGAAGAAAAAGGCATCACCCCTATCAGCGCGGAACTGGAATGGATACCCACCACGACCGTTGAGCTGTCCGAAGAGCAGGCCCAGGACGTCCTGAAACTGGTCGACAGGCTGGAACAGGACGAGGATGTGCAGAAAGTCTTTCACAATTTAAAATAAGCCATTCCCCCTTTAGGGGGCAGGGGGTGGGTGCGGTTCACTCCGCCATTATTTCCCGCACCACATCGATGATGTCCTCTGCATTCGGCTTGCTGAAATAATCTCCGTCGCTGGCATAGGCAGGACGATGTGCCTTGGCAGTGATCGTTCTCGGCGATGAGTCCAGCCATTTATATCCTCCCTGCTCTTCCATTACCTTATTGAAGATATATCCCGCAGCACCGCCAGGAACGTCTTCATCCACAATAACGATCCGGTTGGTCTTTTTCAGGGAATCGAGAATTTTATGATGGATGTCGAAGGGTAATAAGGTCTGTACGTCTACTATCTCACAACTGATCCCCAACCCTTCCAGGACAAGCGCAGCTTCCTGTACGATCCGCAACGTAGCCCCATAAGAGACGATGGTGATATCTTCTCCTTCCCGGATGACTTCGGGTACGCCCAGCGGAACGTAATAATCCAGCAGGTTGGATGGCAGCCGCTCTTTCAGGCGATAGCCATTCAGACATTCGATCATGAGGGCGGGATCTGCCCCTTGTAATAAAGTATTGTACATGCCGGCAGCCTGTACCATATTGCGGGGGACACATACATGCAGGCCCCGTAAGGAATGAATGATCATACCCATGGGCGATCCGCTATGCCAGATCCCTTCCAGCCGGTGCCCCCGGGTCCGTACGATCAGGGGGGCCGTCTGCTTGCCCGCGGTTCTGTATTGCAGGGAAGCAAGGTCGTCGCTCAGCGGTTGCAAGCCATATAACAGATAATCAATGTATTGAATTTCAGCTATCGGGCGTAATCCCCGGAAAGCCATGCCGATCCCCTGCCCTATGATAGTCAGTTCCCGGATACCCGTGTCAAAGATCCGGCTGGAACCGTGTTTGGCCTGGAGTCCGGCAAATCCCTGGTTTACATCCCCGATCTTTCCCAGGTCTTCACCAAATGCCAGTACTTTAGGGTTGTGTGCGAAAAGTTCATCAAAATATTTATTCAGCACTTCATATCCATTGATCATCGGCGCATCTTCCGCATAGAGAGGTTTTACTTCCGCCACCCGGCCGATATTCCTGGCCCCTTCATGGTACAGATGGGTGTTATAGAGAGATGCATTTTCCTTTTTCAGATCCTGGTAATACTCACCGGTGCTCTGAGCAATGGGGTTACTCCCTGCCAGAACCTGAGCCTGGTGTAAAGCCCGGAGCACTTCTTTGCGGCCCGGCTCCCGGTTGCCTGCTAACTCCGTAGCCAGCTTATGCAGGTCTTCTTCCTGCTCAGGCAGGTGAGCACTCATTTCCCGGATGAGGTCGACGGAACGGGCAACCTGGATCTTGATAGGCGCCTGGTATTTTTCCCAGGCCAGGTTGCGGCTGTTCCGGATAAATTCTTTCGACTCCAACTCTATGACATTCAAGTCTTCTTCACTGGCCAGGGAATTATCGATGATCCATTCCTTCATTTTTTTGATACCGTCCCATTCCCGTTCCCATTCGAGGCGTTCCGGGGATTTGTACCGTTCATGACTACCTGAAGTGGAATGGCCCTGCGGCTGCGTCACTTCTTCGACATGGAACAATACAGGCGTATGCGTCAGACGGATCGCCCGGATGCCCGCTTCAAAGGCCTCACACATTCCGGCATAATCCCAGGCTTTTACCCGGAAGATCTCGATGCCGTTCGTGCCTTCTTTTTTCTGAAAACCTTTCAGGACCTCCGAGATAGAGCCCTTGGTCGTCTGGTATTTACGGGGCACCGAAATGCCGTAACCGTCATCCCAGACAAAAATGGCCAGGGGTACCTGCAGTACTCCGGCAGCATTGACCGTCTCCCAAAAATGCCCTTCACTGGTAGAAGCGTCTCCGATCGTACAGAAAGCGACTTCATTCCCATTATTGGATAATTCCGTAAAAGACTTTAGTACATCCACTTCCCGGAAAGCCTTGGAAGCATAGGCCAATCCCAGGGCCTTGGGCATCTGGGCTGCAGTAGGCGCCAGCCCGGCCGTAAGATTTTTCCTGTTCACCAGGTCGAGCGGCTCTCCGTCCGTATCTATAAAAGGAGTGGCGAAGTGGGAGTTCATCTGCCTGCCTGCGCTATGCGGATCATGGTCACCATTCGGATCCGCGTACAACTGGGCGAAAAATTCTTCTATAGTGGCAGCGCCCGTAGCAAAGGCGAAGGTCTGGTCCCGGTAATAACCGGCATAAAAATCGCCGGGCTTGAAAAATTTAGCCATGGCTACCTGGGGGACCTCTTTTCCATCTCCGAAAATGCCGAATTTGGCCTTTCCCGTCAATACTTCTTTCCTTCCGAGCAGGCTGGCCTCCCGGCTTTCGCAGGCAATCCGGTAATCCTTCAATACTGCCTCCTGGAACTTATCGAAGGATAATTTTTCCTGGTCAATTACTTCGCTAGAAAAAAGGTTCTCCATATAGCAAAAATAACATTTCTCCCTATCCCACAGTAGCTATCCCATTGATTGTTAAAAAAATAAAATACCCCTATAATTTATTGGCAAAACTGACGTTAAGTACGTAATTTTAACATACTTACAGACGGAGGCCAAACTATGAAAAAAATAGCAATTATTGTCAGCCTTTTTACCACCATTATTTCAGCCCGGGCACAGACGGTGAATAATAATGGAGTAGCGCTTTCCACACCGGCAAGTACACTTTCCGTAAAGGAGAATAGCCATAATTTTGGCAAGATTCCCCAGGGAAGGCCCGCTGTGTATTTTTTTGAGATCATGAATACCGGCAGTTCCGCCCTTAAACTCGATAATGTACAGGCATCCTGTGGCTGTACTACCCCGGAATGGAGCAGGGATCCTATCGAGGCTGGAGGAACGACCAGGATCAAGGTTGGCTATAATGCATATGCGGAAGGCCCTTTCACCAAGACGGTTACGATCGTATATAATACCAATCAAACAAGAACATTGACTATTTCCGGTGAAGTCTACAAAACACCTGTTACTTCGGCCCCGGAAAATCCCTCCATACAATTACTAAAACAAATAAATTGATAACCATGAAGAAATTATTCTTATTAGCCGGTACATTTATGCTGACAGCAACTCTTTTCGCTCAGCAAGCCACGCAAAAGAAAGCAGAGGACGTTGTAAAATTCAAAGAATTGACCTTTGATTTCGGAAAGATCAAACAGGGAGCCCCCGTAACACACGATTTCAATTTTACGAATACCAGCGATGCCCCGGTGATCATTGAATCTGCCACTCCCTCCTGTGGATGTACGACTCCCGTTAAACCCGAAGGTGCTATTGCAAAAGGAAAGGACAACAAGATCACCGCAGGCTTTAATGCCGCCACTGTCGGACCTTTCAACAAGAGCATCACGGTGAAAGTTGCAGGGATTGATCTGCCTCTTCAATTGAGGATCACGGGTGAAGTGTTGACAGCAGACGCTTATTCCAAGTATGAAGCTTCAAAACCTGCTAAAGCAGGCAAGTAGCTCTACGCTAAATATATAGTTAAAGATCCCTCTGGCCTCGCCAGGGGGATTTTTAGTTCGGGCAACAGCTAACGGTTGTAAGTATTTTTTCTTACTGAGAGGCCTGCTTTGTACTTTTGCCGGATGTTAACAATCAGCCATCGCGGACAACAAATGCCGGCATCGCCGATCCGGAAACTCGTGCCATATGCCGAGGCCGCCAAGAAAAAAGGGGTTAAAGTTTACCATCTCAACATTGGCCAGCCCGATATTGAAACGCCCAAAATGGCGCTCGATGCCGTGCGTAACTTTGATTTTAAGGTGCTGGAGTATAGCCATAGCGCCGGCAATGAAAGCTACCGCCGAAAACTGGCAGACTATTACAAAAAAGCCGGTATCGATGTGGATTTTCAGCAGATTCTTATCACTACAGGGGGGTCGGAGGCGATCCTCTTTGCCTTCATGAGCTGCCTGGACGCCGGCGACGAAGTGATCATTCCCGAGCCCTTTTATGCTAATTATAATGGCTTCGCCGTTGCCGCGGGTGTAGTGGTCAGGCCCCTCACTTCTTATATTGAGACCGGTTATGCCCTTCCCCCGATAGCCGAATTTGAGAAACTGATCACTCCCCGCACCAAGGGTATCATGATCTGTAACCCGAACAACCCTACAGGTTATTTATACAGCCCCGGGGAGATGGAGACGCTCCGGCAGCTCATTATCCAACATGATCTGTATCTTTTTTCGGACGAAGCTTACCGGGACTTCTGTTACAGCGGCGTGCATACTTCTGCAATGAACCTGAAAGGAGTGGAAGACCGGGTCATATTAATGGATACCATCTCTAAACGCTATAGTGCCTGCGGAGGCCGTATCGGCGCCCTGGTGACCCGCAACCAGGCGGTACTGGACACCGTCCTGAAATTTGCCCAGGCAAGACTGAGCCCACCTTCCTTTGCCCAGATCCTGGGAGAAGCCGCGACGGAGCTGCCTGCAGATTATTTTGATGCCACCAGGGCGGAGTACCTGAAAAGAAGAGATGTGCTGGTGAGCCGGCTTAATGCGATACCAGGAGTATTCTGTCCCAATCCCGGGGGAGCTTTCTATGCTATGGCCAGCCTTCCGGTCGATGATACGGATGTTTTCTGCCAGTGGATATTAGAAAGTTTTTCATACGAGAATCAAACCGTGATGCTGGCTCCGGCCGGCGGCTTCTACGGAACCAAAGGTTTGGGCAAAAAAGAGATCCGTTTGGCATATGTCCTCAATACTTCCGCTTTGCACAAAGCAATGGATTGCCTGGAAAAAGCATTAGAGCAATATCCGGGAAGAAACAAATAATCATATTAAAAATAATATACATATTATTAACAAAAGAGGAAAAATGCCCAAAATGGGCCTAAAACAGCTAAAATAGCCCAAATATACATATTATAAATAATTACATATTTCTATTAACAAGCTTTTTTGGTAATTTTTTGCAAATGTTAATAAAATAATTTTTTAGTAGCCAAAATTCTCCCGATATTGCATACAGATTAGAGCGAACAAGTAGTTAGAAGGAATTTGAAGGGCAGAAAAAAGGGTTTAGCAGGTTGAATATTTTTTTTAACTATTTGATTACATTAAGTTCTTTCAGTCATTGATTTTCGGAATTATATTTGCACTGCCTTCATACGCTGCACGGATGGAATGAGTAGAGAACAAGAGTAAGGCAGAGCAAAGACACCAAATCGATTTTTAAGACTTTTCATATGGCAAGCAATCGTTAGACGGCCTTCTGTTTCCACAGAGGGCCTTTTTTTTGCCCTGACTTTTCGACCCGGTTTGCCCTGGCCAATTAGATTCTGCCGCCCGGCCCTCCTCCACCCTGTTATAATTTATTTCAACCACTTGATCCTGACCTGTAAATAAATTAACCGCCTTCCCGTTTTAAACCAATTTTCCGCGTGTTTTTTCACTGGATTTCTCTATTTTTGCAGCCCATTTGGAAGCCGCCTGTTATCAGGCACTTAACCAACCCAATGGATAATTGAATACTTGGCGCGATAGCTCAGTTGGTTAGAGCACAGGATTCATAACCCTGAGGTCTCGGGTTCAAATCCCGATCGCGCTACATACGCAGTTCCACTAACAAAAAATGCTCATAGGACAAAGGTTCTATGAGCATTTTGCATTTATATTCCCGCCAGGGTACTATTCAGTTCTCAAACTCTTTACAGGATTTGCAATCGCTGCTTTTATACTTTGAAAACTTACTGTTAGTAACGTTATGAACAATGCTCCGCCGCCTGTTGCCGCAAATACCCACCAGGAGAGCGACGTCCGGTAATCGTATTTCGCCAGCCAGGCATGCAGAAAATACCAGGCAATGGGAATGGAGATACAGCAGGAGAGTATGACCAGCGCCACGAAATCCTTTGATAGCATCTTCCAGAGATTGAACACCGTCGCGCCCAGCACCTTCCGAACCCCAATCTCCTTGACACGCTGCTCAGCCATGAAAGAAGCCAGGCCAAACAATCCCAGACACGAGATAAAGACGGCCAGCACGGCAAAGAAACCCGCCAGATGGCCGATGCGCTCTTCGGCGGCAAATTTCTTCGCATAGATGTCATCGATGAATTTGAAATCGAAGGGACTGCCCGGATTATATTTCTTGAATACCGGTTCTATTTTGGCTAATGCTTCCCGCATCGGCATCGTCGGATTGACCCGGATGACCATATTGCCCACATACCCACCGCAAAAGAACATCACTGGGGCCGGTTTATCATAGGGCGATTCCATTACCATATCTTTTACTACCCCTACTATAACGTGAGGGACGTTGGCAAAAATGGTGCCTTTATAGTTGACAACCTCCCCGACGGGATGTTTTAGTCCCATTTGCTTCACAGCAGATTCATTCACGATCAACCCGCCCATCACACGGGCCGTATCCCCCGGAAAATTCCTGGAAAAATCGCGCCCTTCCACCACCTGCCAGCCCACCGTATGTCCATAGTCGTAGTTCACATCGAGCGTCCCGAAATTATAGGAATTGTCGGGCTCCACCCCCTTCCAGTAAAAGCCACCATTACCGGAAGATATTTCGGTAGGGAGGCTATTGGTTTCTCCCATATCCGTGACAGCGCCGGATTGCAATAGCGCGGTTCGGATGGTCTCGTCGTGTTTGTGCAGATCGTCCGTATTCATATCAACGGCGATAAGCCCTTCCCGGTCATAACCGACAGGTCTGTCCTTCGCGTATTTTATCTGCCGGAAAACGATAATCGTCCCGATGATCAGCGTGACCGACACCGTGAACTGCACCACCACCAGCACCTTTCGCGGAATCGCGGCCAAACGGCCGACCCGGAAGGTACCTTTCAGCACTTTGATCGGCTTGAAAGCCGATAAATAAAATGCCGGATAGCTGCCGGCGATCAGGCCGGTCAGGAACGTGAACGTGAGCAGCAGCACCCAAAAACGACCATCGCCCCAGGGCAGGGACGTGTGCTTGTCTGCCAGCCCATTGAAAAAGGGAAGTGAGATCAGCACCAGGAGGAGCGCCAGCACCAGGGACAAAAATGATACAGCGAGAGATTCGCTGATGAATTGTCCGATCAGTTGTGAACGCAGAGAGCCAATGGCCTTGCGTATACCGACTTCCTTTGCCCGCCGCTCGCTCCTCGCCGTGCTCAGGTTCATAAAGTTGATACAGGCGAGCAGCAGCACGAAGATCCCAATGATGCCAAACAGCCAGACGGTTTGTATACGGCCGCCGGACATTTTTCCGTTGGTGAACTCGTTGTATAAATAGAGTTTGTCCAGTGGGAACAAGGTAGCGTTTTCCGTATATCCCTTTATATGGCTGGTAGGAGCCTCCTTTACGGAGGCGGCGGCCTGTTCCATGCTGACATTGTCTTTCACCTGGACATATAATGCCCCATTATGGTTATACCAGTTGCCTTGCGGGTCCTTCGAATTCCACCAGTTTGCCTTGTTCTCCCAGGGCATGATACAGGCCATCTCGTAGAAAGTAGTATTCTCCGGCAGGTCTTTATACACAGCACCCACTTTTAGTTCAATCTCGTTATCGATAAGGATGGTCTTGTTCATCGGGTCCGCATGCCCGAAGATCGCCAGCGCCATGGATTGTGAGATCATACAGGTAGTGGGGTCTTTCAGCACGTCCCGGCCGCCTCTCACCATATCGAGCGTAAACATCTCCGGAAAATCTTTCTCTGCATAGATGGCTGTGCCCGACACTTTTTTATCGCCCGCTGCCAGTATATGAGATCCCCCGCTTGCAACAAGAGATAAGTATTTCAGGTCCTTACCGTATTTCGTACGAAGCTCGTTGCCCAGGGGCATCTGTATGGTCAGGTTGGTATAAATAGTGTCTTCATGAATATAGGGGAGCACAGCCGCCCGCGCCAGCCGGTCATGGTGCTGGTAATAATGATCGAACTGAAGCTCGTCCGCTATCCACAGGCCGATCAGCAGGGCGATGGCCATACCGAGAGCGAGACCGATAATATTGATGGAGGAGAACAGTTTGTTCTTTAGCAGATTGCGCCAGGCAATGGTGAGATAGTTTTTGAGCATGATAATCTATTTTCGATATTAAAGCCAGCTTACACAGCTGAAAATTGCCAACCGTGTGCCTGATTAGTATGCAATTGATATATAGCATATTACGCAATCGATAAACTAACCAACCTGTACGTTTTTGCTATAGCAATTGTGCGCTTTTGATACACTTTGACTCGTCCTGCAATAGCTATTGACATAGGAGTAGCCCGCATTAGTGTCCTCTTATTCTTCACCCGGATCAACAACATCAATTTCCGCTACCCGCCCAATCTGTCCATCTTCCAGCCGAACCTTTATCCCTCTCGAATGATACGCCGCTGATGTCAGCAGATCCTTGACAATGCCATATGTTAACTTCCCTTTTCGCTGGTCTTTCTTAAGCACAATAGCCACTTCCTGACCAGGATAAATATCTTTTCTATATTGGCCATTCATATGCTTTCTTTTTATTATCTGTAAAAATATTAAAGGAATACTTCATTTCGAAAATTTATAACAGGTTCTTCTGCTCCGGCCATTCAACCATTTGCAATCCCGTATCGGCCAAAATTCATACCTTGAGCTTCTTATTTCTATGAGCTCAATAGGCAAATCTTTTTTTCGTCATGCAGCCTGGCCGCCCCTCCTCATTCTTCTCTTGTGTCAAAGGATCCAGGGCCAGAATCTCGTGCCGAACCCTTCCTTTGAAGATGTCAATACCTGCGCTGAATTCAGTCAGCCTTGCAGCCCCTCCGCCTGGTTCTTCTTAAGCCGGAAACTTACAACAGGTTACTTTCCCCGATTTCCTTCCGCCACGGGTAGCCGGCACCTGCAGATCGTCGCCGCTAGCCGGGAAACCGTCAACCGGCAATATTGGGAAACCATGCTCCTATGCCCCCTTCAGGCCGGGGAACGATACTCCGTCAGCCTAAAGATTGCCAGCCCGGGCAACAAAAAAGCTGAGCTTAGCACCATCTGCCCCAATCTGCGTGACATAGGTCTGTGGTTTACTGCCCGTTTTGTTTTTGTGCAGGGAGACTCTATCTTACAACCCCGAACCTACCTTTCTCTCCCGGGTGCAACGATCAAGGATTTGAAGAACGGCTGGTTTGAGATCAAAAAAGAATTCGTCCCCACCTCCAATTCCACCATTCTGATCGTCGGCAACTTCGTCCGGACCGCTAACGCCGACATCATGGAACAACGGAACTGGCTCAGCCCAACCATCGATGTCCTGGTGGACGATATCTCAGTCGTCCGGATGAAGGAGGCTACCTGTTCAAGCTATCAGAAAATAAAAGACTCTCTGTATTCAATCACCAGGCGACATTCCGATAACCATCCCGGGGACTTGGATCCTGATTTCTCCGATACCCTACCCCCTGAGCGCTCCACCGATACTCTTCGGCGTCCAACAACTACCCCCATCAACGATCCCCTTTTTGGGCCTGAACCCCGCCGGGTGATCGATACGCCAAGGTTATCCCATCCTCCGCCGGCGACGGACACCATTGTCATCCATAATATCCAGTTTGATTTCGACAAATACCTGATACAAAATCCGGACACCTTACAGCGATACCGGAGCCTCCTGACCAGGCCTGGAATAAAGAAAATACAAGTGGTGGGATTTACGGATGATACCGGCTCGGAAACCTACAACCTGGATCTTTCCAAAAAAAGAGCCCGGGAAATCACTCGCCTGCTCTCGTCAAAATTCGACATACCTCCTGCGCTCATAGAAGCGGAAGGTAGGGGAATATCCAGGAAGTACCCGACAAAAGACCTGAACAGAAGAGTGGAAATCTATATTTTCCATAAATAGGAATGAGGCACGCTGACCGTAAGTAAGTGCACTCCCTTCTGGCTTATTTGGCCTGTTTCAATAACTGCCATTTTTGTTGTAAATCCGCGTTTCCCTTGTCTAGTTCAATTGCTTTTTTATAATTGTCGATCGCCTTCGCTTTGTCTCCTTTCTTTTCCCATGCATCGGCGAGCATCGCATATGCTTTCGCTGAAGCCGGGTAATTGGCTACATTCAGCTCAAAAAATTCAATTGCGTCATCAAATTTGGCAGGGCCAAGCTGGAGAATTCTGCTTCCCCGCCTTGCAACGAAGAATTCCGGTGGCAATACCCGGTAACCGTAGGTGTCAGAAAGCCGCCCAAAATGATTTTTCACAAGGGTGGCTGTTGAATCTCCAATTGTCGGGTACCATTGCGGATAAACAAACCGCAAGGCGTCATACACAGCTTTTATTGGTTCCGACCCATGTGTTTCATCAGGGTAGTATACGTATTTATAGATAAGGCCACCAATGTTCTTTTGCAGGAGCAGCGTGTCCATCAATAATATATTATGGTGAAATTCACCTCCTTCATTCGCATCGCTGAAAAAAAGGAATTTATTTTTCAACCTATTGCCGACAAGTTTTTTATCTGCCTGCCTGACTAACAATGCACTGTCCCACCACAGGGAAGGGCTCACTGCGATGTAGGCATTGAACATATCCGGATGATTGACAAGGCAATGAAAGGCCAGCAGACCGCCCATAGAATGCCCGGCAAAAATTTTGAAGGGCTCCGTTTTGTAATGACTTTCCACATAGGGCATCACTTCGCTGCTGATAAACCGGAGGAATTTTTCACCGCCGCCGAACGCGGAGGTATCCATGATACCGTCATAACCGCCTTTCGGCCGGGACGGTGTCAGATCCTTCATCCTGTTATGATCATAATTCGTGATCCCGACAATAATCATCGGAGGCAGGATAAAGTAGCTGCTGGAAAGGTAGTTCACCTCTTCTGAAACTATACCGCTAAGCGCGTCTCCGTCCGTCAGATACAGGACTGGTAACGGCTGGCCGGGAAATTTCTCAAAAATGCTAAGGGCCGGCGTATAGATATGGATTTTTCGGTCTTCGCCTAATATATGCGAATGGATAGTTACAATATCTCCTGTGACAAGTTTTGTACTATCAACCTGCTGCGCATACGATTGACCTGCAAACGGCCCTGCAGATAGCAATGCGGCAAGGATAGATAAAATTTTCACGAATTGGATTGAAAGGCTCATGCAATAAGTTCTGGGTTTAAAATAGTTTGGTCAGTGTTCAAGTAAAGTACGGCCAACCTTCTGATCGAAAAAATGCCGGTCTTTTATTTTTTTATCAAACTAGCAGTAAGGCGCCAGTGAATATACAAAATTGTGTACCATTTCATTTTTCTTCAGTAATATGAACGCATCTTTGAGCTTCGATTCGCCAGCCGCCACTTTATACTTTTTTGATACGCTTTCAAAAAAACCTCATCAAAAATCACTACCACTTTGCTAAACCAGCCATCGTCCTTTAGCTTTCTATACCGCGCCAAATGATTTTTCCGGGCAAAGCAATAAAATAATATAACTATTTTTGCACCGATACGAATTTTTTAAATACTATTGATGACAGAAAATTTCCCTTTTTATTTAAGCCTTATTGTTGCCATTGTATTGCTGATCATGCTTGCCAATAAAATAAAAGTGGCTTACCCCGTGCTGTTGGTTTTGGCGGGCCTGGCCATTAGTTTTATCCCGGGCATACCTGCCATGCACATAGACCCGGAGCTTATTTTTATTATCTTCCTGCCCCCCTTGCTGTACGAAGCCGCGTGGGCTATATCGTGGAAGGAACTTTGGCGTTGGCGGCGTATTATTGGCAGCTTTGCTTTTGTGGTGGTGTTTCTTACCGCTATGTCGGTTGCATTTGTTGCCAACCGCTTCATTCCCGGCTTTTCCCTGGCCTTGGGCTTTTTATTAGGGGGCATTGTATCGCCACCGGATGCCGTAAGTGCAGGTGCAATTTTGAAATTTGTAAAAGTACCGAAACGGATGTCATCTGTTTTGGAAGGTGAAAGCCTGCTGAACGATGCTTCATCATTGATTATTTTCCGGTTTGCCATGATAGCGGTGGCAACGGGTCAATTTATCTGGCACGAAGCGGCGTTAACCTTTAGCTGGATGCTGGTGGGTGGTGTGGGTGCCGGCTTGCTCGTTGGATGGGTTTTTATGAAGGCCCATAAATACTTACCTACGGATGCGAATACGGATATTGTATTATCCATTGTAACACCGTACATTATGTATATTTCCGCAGAACAGGTACATGGATCCGGCGTACTGTCTGTAGTGAGTGGCGGCTTATTTTTATCCAATCAGAGACATCTTTTCCTAAGCAGCACTTCACGCCTGCGTGGCGTTAACGTTTGGGAAAGCCTTTGCTTTGTGCTGAACGGCTTGGTGTTTATATTGATTGGGCTCGACTTACCCGAAATCACGTCGGGACTTGGTAGTGTAGGCATTGCACCCGCCATTGGTTATGGCGTATTGATTACGGTTGTGCTGATGCTGGGAAGAATTCTATCCGCGTATGGTGCTGTAATTGTTACGCTTATTGCACGCAATTTCATAACTGTTGCAGATACCAGAAATCCTGGCTACAAACTGCCGTTGGTATTAGGTTGGACAGGTATGCGTGGCGTGGTGTCGCTTGCGGCTGCTCTATCCATACCAGTACACCTTAGCGATGGTTCTGCCTTTCCACAACGTGACCTCATTCTCTTTATTACGTTTGTTGTTATACTACTGACCCTACTAGTGCAAGGATTAACATTGCCTCATTTAATCAGAAAATTGAATATACCTGATCCTGACCAGACAACACCTGATGAGGTAGCCGATAACCTGATACGAAAGCAACTGGCAGAATACGCCCTGCAATATCTAAGGAACAATTATAGTGAACAGTTACAAAGACAACCTGTGCTTCAACAGATAGCCCGCAAATGGGAAAGCAGTAGCCTTTTAATGGATGATGTGCTAATGGCGGAGGAATGTAAAATGGTGTACAGCGACATTTTGAATCAGCAAAGGCAATGGCTTTTTAACAAAAATAAGGAAGAAAAAATGTTGGATGAAGAGATCATCCGTAAGCATTTGCTACAGCTTGACCTGGAAGAAGAGAAGCTACGTTTTGTTTAGACAGGAATCCGCATGGATATAGTTGCTCCAACAATATAATTTTGCAGGTCTACCCGAACCGATAAAGCGCAAATCATAACAAGTTGATGAACGGTAGGAGGATCAGGATAGTAATTTTTATTTTTAGCAGGCATAACGAAACCTGCTTATGACAAAAACCATTGTTTGCCACATTTTTTTTGTCGCGGCCTTTTTTTCCAATGCAATTGGACAACAACCTACCCTCTTTGGGGCTAATATCATTTCTACGGAGGATGACGAGTTCGGGATCACTTTTTCGCCGGATAGCAAAACCTGCTATTTCACAAAAAGAACTCCTTCCACTATTTCCAGCAGCACCTATGTCATCTGCTATTCCCGCTTCGTAAACAATAAATGGAATACTCCGGAAATAGCTCCTTTTTCAGGCAGGTACAAAGACTTCAATCCTTTTATTTCTCCGGATGGCTCTAAACTATTCTTTATTTCCAACAGGCCCGGCCCGGGCAAAACATCAATGGACGCGGATATATGGATGGTAAAAAAAGAAAAGGACGGTTGGGGCGAACCTGAAAATATCGGCGCCCCCGTTAATACGCCCGGTTGGGAACTGAGCTGCGCCATAACAGCAAACGGATCCATTTATTTCACTTCACTGAATGCCAGTACAGGCCAACAAGGACTATACCGGTCCCGATGGATAAACGGGAAATATGGCACACCGGAAAAGGTAGGAGATTCAGCCGCCGCATTTGAAGACGCTGCCGATATCTATATAGCGCCGGATGAAAGCTATCTTTTATTTTCTTCCAAATACCGTTCGGATATACTGACCAGCGGCAGCGGGGCAAGCACCAGTTACCCAAGGAGTGATCTGTATATAAGTTTTAATGCCAACGGAAAATGGACACCCCCAAAAAACGCAGGCACCGCCATTAATTCGCCCGCAGAAGAGACCAACCCCAGCGTTTCGCCCGATGGAAAAACACTTTTCTACACCAGTGAAAGGAATTTCATATCCATGCCCCTGAAAAACAGGCTTACCTACTCCAGCCTGGAAGAGCAATTGCACAGCCCGAAAAACGGGCTGGGTGATATTTACCAGGTACCCATTAGTGTCGTCTTATCTGCTCAGCCCCACATACAACAACAGACAGCCGGCCAACCGGTACAGGCCCCATACGCTCGTCATGATAGCCTTAGCCAGCCAGCCCTTTTTGCCGAAGGCGTTATTACCACAAAAGATGATGAATTTGGAGGAACCTTTACCCCCGACGGACAGACCTGCTATTTCAGCAAAAGCGTCCTAAAATTTTACATAGACGTGATCTGTTTTTCACTGTTTAAAGACGGCAAATGGCAGACACCCGAAGTAGCGCCGTTCTCAGGCATATATCGCGACTTTGACCCTGTCCTTTCACCCGACGGCACAAAAATGCTTTTTACTTCATCCCGGCCTGTCACTGGCATAGAGGAGGCAGGATACGATATTTGGATGGTTGAAAAGACGGCCACAGGGTGGAGTGAGCCCATTCACCTGGATACTACCATTAACAGCAAATACAACGAACATTTTGCATCTATGGCCGCCAATGGGACCATCTACTTTAGCTCGGACAGGCCCGGCGCGATGGGAGGTGAAGGAGATGCGGATATCTACCGGTCAAGGCTGGTGGATGGCAAATACATGCCTGCCGAACACCTTGATTCTGTAAGCTCAACAGCCTATGAACTGGATTGCCTGGTGGCGCCGGATGAAAGCTTTATCCTGACGGGTTGCTATGGAAGGAAAGGCGGTTATGGCAATTATGATATCTACTACAGCAGGAATATAAAAGGTACCTGGTCCACCTCAAAAAATTTAGGGCCAAAAGTGAATAGCCGCTTCCGGGACTACAGCCCGAGGATCAGCCCCGACGGAAAATATCTCTTCTTTACCAGTGAAAGGGATTTTTCAGCCACCCAGGAGCAGGTAAAGGACTATAAAGAGCTGGAGAAGAACCTGCATAGCATACTGAATGGTTCAGGGAATATTTACCAGATAGAATTAAGCGCCCTGGATATGAAATGATACAGCCTCAATCATAATGCCCCCGAAATAATAAAGCCCCCTCATGGGATAGCCCTTTTATTTAAATGCCATTGGATAAAACCAGATCTCTATGGTAAATTTGCCTTATCAAAAGAAATAAAGCGGCTTTCCGGTGAAAAGAATAAAATTCATAAAAACAATCATAAAGGGGGGATTAGGCATGACTACATTATCAGCCTTTAGAAATTTCACAGACGAACTAAAAGAAGGGGACAGGCTAATGCCCGTTCTGTTCATCGGGCACGGTTCCCCGATGAACGGCATTGAAGATACGGAGTTCAGCCGCCGATGGGAGAAGATGGCGGAAGAGATCCCCGTCCCTGCAGCAGTTTTGGTAATCTCGGCGCATTGGCTGAGCCAGGGCACCCGTATTACAGCCATGGATTTCCCAAAGACGATCCACGACTTCGGCGGCTTTCCGAAAGAGCTATTCGAGGTTCAATATCCGGCCCCCGGCAATCCGGCCCTGGCAAAAGAGACCGCCTCCCTACTCCATTCGACACAGGTAGAACTGGACCATGACTGGGGACTGGATCACGGCGCCTGGACAGTAGTAAGGCATATGTACCCCAAAGCCAATATTCCTGTACTACAATTAAGCATCGACTACACGAAGGGCGCTCAATATCACTACGACCTGGCAAAAGAACTATATGCCTTAAGAAAGAAAGGAGTCCTGATCATCGGCAGCGGAAATATGGTCCACAACCTTCGCATGGCAGCATGGGATAAGATAAATGAACCGGGATATGGTTATGACTGGGCCCTGCAATTAAATGACAAATTCAAACAGTTGATTGCAGAAGGCAATTTTGCCCCGCTGATCAATTATGACAGCCTCGGTAAAGAAGCCCGACTGGCCATTCCCACACCGGAACACTACCTGCCACTCCTATATACACTGGGCCTGAAAGACAGTAAAGACGCAGTTTCCTTTTTCAATGATAAGGCTGTCGCAGGCTCTCTTACCATGACCTCGGTAAGGCTGGGTTAACACGCATCTGCAGGAAATACACCAGGACGCACGTGGCGTCTTCGGGGCCTTTATTATTTGGGTAACCAACGGGTTTTAGGTATTTTTGTAACCAAAAGGTTTCTTGTTTTTATTAAAATACCCCCAATGAGAAGAGATGTTTTTCAGGCAATTGCTGATCCCACCCGAAGGGAAATAATCAGCTTATTGTCCCGGCAGTCCTTAAACCTGAATGCAGTAGCCGACAATTTTCCTATCAGCAGACCTGCCGTATCCAAACATATAAAGATCCTTACAGAGTGCGGCCTTATTATGATCACGCAGCAGGGCAGGGAGAGATATTGCAAGGCCAATCTGACTAAACTAAGTGAAGTATCGGATTGGGTGGACCCATACAGGAAATTCTGGACAAACAAATTAAATGCCCTGGAAAAATACCTGGAGAGCCAACCCAAGGTACCAGCCCCAAAAACCAAAAAATTAAAATAAACGAAAAACCCCGATCCATTGATAGGAGTTATTTGTTGATTCCGTCATATATGGAAGAAATTGTCAAAATACTATCGATCAGGAACGTGACGCATGACGTCAGGTCCTACCAGATTGCCAAACCGGATAATTACCATTTTGAACCGGGCCAGGCTACGGACGTATCCATCAATAAAGAGAAATGGAAAGAAGAACGGCGTCCGTTCACCTTCACCGCCCTGAATGAATGGCCTTACCTGGAATTCACGATCAAGTCCTACCACGATCATAATGGCGTAACGAATGAACTATACCAGTTACAGCCGGGAGATGAACTGATCATCCGGGACGTATGGGGCGCTATCTCCTATAAAGGGGAAGGCTATTTTATCGCAGGAGGCGCAGGCATTACGCCCTTCATTGCGATCCTCCGGCAACTGCACCAGGATAATAAAATAAAAGACAACCAACTTTTCTTTTCCAATAGAACATCGGATGATATTATCCTCAAAGAGGAACTGGATAAGATCCTTGGACCCAATGTCCATTATATCCTCACAAGAGAAGAAAATCCACTGTATAAAAAGGGGCCGGTCGACAAGAATTTCTTAATGCGGGAAATAGCCGATTTCACCAGGCCGTTTTATGTCTGCGGGCCGGATAAAATGGTGGCGGATATCACCCGGATACTCACCGAACTCGGCGCAAATCCCGATACCGTTGTCTTTGAAAAATGAGCATCCCGGCTTAACGAAGGGCTTCCAAACTTAACCAATCAGCCTCCCGGTTTATAAACCCGGCCTTCCGGGTTTATCGAACCCAATCCCCCAACCCCCAACTCAATAAAACTCAGGCGGCGGGTTCAGCGTTGTATCCTGCCGCTGATGCCAGTAAGGATAGATCAAAGGCCTGTCACTGGCTTCGTCCAGTCGTTTCACCTGCTCCGTCGTCAGGTTCCAGCCTATTGCCGCTAAATTTTGCTTTAGTTGTTCTTCATTCCTGGCGCCGATCACCAGGTTCACCACCGTCGGACGCTGTAGCACCCAGTTTAAAGCCACCTGCGCTACCGACTTACCCGTCTCTCCCGCTATTTCATCCAGCACATCCACTACCCGGAACAGCAACTCATCTGGAACGTCGGGGCCATGCAGACCACCCTGGCTGAGCCGGGATTCTGCAGGCATGGGATTACCTCTCCTGAATTTTCCACCCAGCCTGCCCATCGCCAGGGGGCTCCATACGATCGTACCCACTTTCTGGTCCAGGCCAAGCGGCATCAGCTCCCATTCGAATTCACGGGTCAGCAAAGAGTAATAAGCCTGGTGCCCGACATACCTCGCCCATCCATATCTTTCAGAAACAGAAAGGGATTTCATCAGGTGCCAGCCCGAAAAATTGGAACAGGCGATATAACGTATTTTACCGCTTTGTATCAGATCGTCCAGAGCCCGCAGCGTCTCTTCCACCGGTGTAGTGCCATCAAAACCATGCATGTGATAGATATCTATATGATCCGTACCCAAACGACGCAGACTGTCCTCACAGGATTTCAGCAGATGAAAACGCGATGAACCAAGGTCATTCGGCCCATCTCCCATACGAAAAGTAGCCTTGGTTGAAATCAGGACCTTATCCCGGAGACCATTAAGGGCCTTGCCGAGAATTTCTTCCGAAATACCCGTAGAATAGACGTTCGCCGTGTCGAATAAATTCACCCCCGCATCCAGGCAAAGGTTGATCATACGTACTGCTTCCGCTCCTTCCGTTGAACCCCATGCTTTGAAAAAGGCATTCCCGCCCCCAAAAGTGGCCGTGCCAAAACTCAATACGGGCACCTTCAGGCCCGATGCTCCCAATTGTCTGTATTCCATATTTGGTTGTTTTTTTAGTGCTATTGCTGTTCAAAGGTAAGCGTCAAATTACATTCAATTATTTGAATAATTAAATATAATGGAGCGTATTCTTTTTAGCTAAATTGCGGCTCCCTTATGGTATCCGACACGAGCAATCCTATTTTTCAACTGGCAGTGCAGTTTGTAAACCAGACTGGCAAATCCCTCTTTCTGACCGGGAAAGCCGGCACAGGAAAAACAACTTTTCTCAAATTCATCCGGGAGAACAGTTTTAAAAAAATGGCTGTCGTAGCACCTACCGGGGTGGCCGCCATCAATGCCGGCGGCACCACCCTCCACTCTTTTTTCCAGCTACCCTTCGGCCCCTATATCCCCATTGCCCGGAGCGGTTGGGATACAGACCATTCCGGTGCCACCGATCCGAATAGCTTGTTTACCAACATCCGGTTTAACCACAACAAACGGGAACTTTTACAGGAACTGGAATTATTGGTAATCGATGAGATCAGCATGGTAAGAGCCGATGTGCTCGACGCCGTCGATACCATTCTCCGGCATTTTCGCCAGCAGCCCCTCCTCCCTTTCGGCGGCGTGCAGATGCTCTATATCGGCGATCTGTTCCAATTACCGCCCGTCGTTCCCGATGAGGAGTGGAAATTGCTGCAGCATCATTACAAAAGCCCGTTCTTTTTCGATGCGCAAGTACTCCAGCAGGCAGCTCCCCTCTACCTGGAATTGAAAAAGATCTACCGCCAGAATGAAGCGGACTTCATCCATATCCTGAATAATATCCGCAACAACCGGGCAAGCCGGCAGGACCTGGAGCTGTTGCACACACACTATCAACCGGATTTTATTCCCCCGAAAGGAGACAACTATATCACCCTTACTTCCCATAACGCCAAAGCCGATGGGATTAACCAGGAAGAGCTTGGCAAACTGATTGGTAAGCGACATGCATTCGAAGCCTCCGTGACAGGTGAATTCAACGACAAGGCCTTTCCCGCTGAAAGAACATTGCATCTGAAAGAAGGCGCCCAGATCATGCTCATTAAAAATGATAAAGGAGAATCCAGGCGCTATTTTAATGGCAAGATCGGTACTATCAAAAAGCTATCAGCGGAAAAGATCGTCGTCGTATTTCCCGGCGAACCGGACGACCTCACCCTGGAAAAAGAAACCTGGAAAAATATTCGCTACAATTACGATAAAGAGAAAGACAAGATCGAAGAAGAAGAGCTGGGCACCTTCTCACAGTACCCGGTCCGCCTGGCCTGGGCCATTACCATCCACAAAAGCCAGGGACTCACCTTTGAAAAAGCCATCATAGACGCCGGAGCCTCCTTTGCTCCCGGACAGGTTTATGTTGCCTTGAGCAGACTTACCTCTCTCAATGGACTGGTCCTGCGTTCCCGTATCAACCCCCATTCTATCAGCACGGATGAGCGGGTGATCGGCTTTACGGACAGCAGGCTATCGGACAGCATCCTGGAACAACAATTGCAAGAAGAACAACTATTTTTTATCAGCCAGTCCCTGATAAGATCTTTCAATTGGTCCAAACTGGTGGAACAACTGCAAGCCAATTACGACGAATATGGTCACCGCCAGTTCCCCGATAAAATAAAAGCTATTGAACTCGGCAAACAATTGCTCGATAAGGCCATAGCGCAACAGGAGACCGCTGTTAAATTCTCCAGGCAGCTCGATCAGCTATCGGTCAACGCAGCAGAAGACGGATATGGACTGTTGCAGCAAAGAACACAGGCGGGCGCGGGCTACTTCATTAGAGCCCTGGAGGATGAATTGATTGCGCCCTTGCAACAACATATCAGCGAAATAAGAATAAAGCAAAAAGTAAAAAAATACCTGCAAACCCTACAGGAATTAAAAATCCTCTTTACCCGGAAAAAACAACAGGTAGAAGAGGCCCTGCAAATGGTAGTTGGCCTGACAAAAGGAGTAGACACCACCAACCTTCTATCAGAACTGCAGGAACGAAGAAAGGCCCGGGAAGCCGCTTTGGAAGAGGGAACCGCCTCGCCATCCGGTGACGCAGCAGCACCTGGCAGCTCAACAGGCCCCGGGACCAAACCTCAAAAAGGAGAAACGCACCGCATAACCCTCCGTTTGTACAAGGAAGGAACCCCCATTGCCGAAATTGCCACCCGGCGTGGACTGGCACTCACCACCGTTGAAAGTCATCTTGCCTCCTTTATCCCCACCGGCGAGATCGATATTAAAGAACTGGTTCCTGAACATAAAATGCCCCTCATCATTGCCGCCATAAAAGAGATCGGAGGCGCCGCACTCGGCCCTATCAAGTCCCGGCTGGGCGACAATTACTCCTTTGGCGAAATACGTTGCGTTATGAATTATCTGCGGCACACTGCTCCACAGGAGAACACACCCTAAACTCGCCGAGGGATGGGGGGTTACTCCATCCTTAAACTCTTCACAGGATTGGCAATCGCTACCTTAATAGCCTGTATGCTCACCGTAAGCAGGGCGATCAGCAGGGCCATCGCCCCCGCCAGCAAAAAGACCCACCATTCCACGTCAACATGATAGGCAAAATTCTGTAACCAGCCATGCATGGCCCACCAGGCCAGCGGCGAGGCCAACAGGAAAGCGATCAGCACCAGCAGGAGAAAATCTCTCGATAGCAGGGAGAACAATGTGCTGGCCCTGGCGCCCAATACCTTCCGGATACCGAACTCTTTGGTACGCTGCTCCGCCGTGAACATGGCCAGTCCCAGCAGCCCCAGGCAGGAGATAAAGATCGCCAGACAGGCAAAGCAATTCGAAAGATGATGTACGATCGCCTCGCTCTTATAAAGATTCTGGTATTCCTCATCGGCAAACCGGTAAGTAAAAGGGAACTTCGGGTTCAATTGCCGGCACAACTGTTCCAGGCCGGCAATAGCCTTTTTCGTCTCCCCCGCTTTCGTTCGCACCATCACATTCCCCCATTTTACTTCTTCCCCAAATTGAATGATCAGGGGCTTGATCGGCTCATGCAAAGAGTTAAAATGAAAATTCTTAAGAATGCCGATGATCTTGCCTTTCTTCCCCCACATGGTCAACGGTTTCCCGACAGGATCCTTATACCCAGTCTTCTTCAACCCCTCTTCATTCAGCAGGTAGCCCACGGAATCCGTGGCAAAATCCTTCGAAAAATCCCGGCCATCCGCCAGCTGCAATTTCAGAGTCTTTACAAAATCATAACCGGCGGCGGCATTGGTGAACATGGGTTTGGAATTGGGGTCCTTCCCATCCCATTCTACCCCACCTGTTCCATTATTCAGGTCGGTAGGCGTCTGGGTGATCCGCGATATCGAACCGACGCCGGGCAAGTGAGTCGCCTGCTCTTTAAATAATTGATATTTACCCGTGAGATCCCCTTCCAGAGGAATATAAATGAGATTTTCCCGGTCATAGCCCAGATTGATCCTCTGGACATAATCCACCTGCCCTGATACAACAATAGTCCCGATGATCAGCACAATGGAAAGTATAAACTGAAAGACCACCAGCCCCCTCC
>Ga0307511_10000679_pt1 | contig 36262 bp, 32 predicted proteins | sample 13_EM_MG_FD_200266 | JGI IMG/M metagenome (GOLD analysis project Ga0307511, IMG submission 200266) | Populus trichocarpa ectomycorrhiza microbial communities from riparian zone in the Pacific Northwest, United States - 13_EM | ecosystem: Host-associated > Plants > Roots > Unclassified | place... | reverse complement strand
GACAGGCATAATAGAAGATGAGAACAGACATGTGGAACAAGAAGGGGAAAAAAAATCTTGAAATTGGTCACCATGTATATTCCCTCCGCAATGATTTTAATTTGTTGTACTTCCCTCATACTACCAACGCCCTGGAAAGGCCTCCTTAGTGCTAGGTATTTACATAGAGTAAAACACGGTGAAACCGCCCATCACCGGGAAACTGCTCAAAGGGGTATTACACGGGTTTTAGGCATATCTCAACTGTGTTCAGGCTAAGTAGGCTCAAATTGTGGGGATATAAATTACATATACGGTATCTTCTCAGGAGAAGTAGCTAGAGGCGCATGTCTTGAAGTTATGGTCGGAAGATATATGGTTAAATAGAGGAGCTTTTTTTGGGAAATTTGCTCAGAGACTGGTCAGACAGTATAGGATAACCAGCTCAATTGCTGTCCGGACGGCATAGCTTGGTGGATAGACTCTTTGGGGCTATTGAGCCTTGGTCCCGATCTCCCTAGTGAGAGTAGTTCCGGGATTTGTCCCCTTATAGATGGGGACCCCTCTAGGGTGACCCTCCTCAGTGTTTACCGGATTGGTATTATGGTGGGCGTAAGGGATACTCTCCTATGCTACATTCCTTAGAGGTACCGAGCACTTAAGTAGGATCTTCTTTAATAAAGTTCAACAAATATCCCCCTTAGCCCCCCACCAAACCTTCATATCAGCAATAGTACCCTCATACAAAGATATTCAATATACTGTCTAGCTTGACTTCAAATACCAACTAAACGCAAGAATTCAAGATAGTCACAGCATTCCAAGCAGTGTTCTCGAGTATATTTCCCCATCCAAACCTCCTCTTTGCAGCCATATATTTTCCCACTATAACTTTGGTAGCCATAGACGTGCGTGGCTGGTTACTTTTCCTACGGAAATACCGTATGGATTTTATATCCCCACAATTTGAGCCTATTCGGCCCCAAATCGGTTGAGATATACCTAAATCCCGTGTAATGCCTCTTTAAGTGGTTTCCCGGTAATGAGCGGTTTCACCGCTAGTTCAAAGTTGTAAGTTGGTCATTTTAGTATCAAATAATCTGTGCTCAGCCCTAAGTACCCTATACTTTGATTTTCGCTAGATAATATTAATTAAGTCGGTGCATGCTGAAATCATACTACGAGCGCACCCGCCTATCCAATAACGACAATCTCAAAGTGCTCCAATTCCAACGCCATCCCTTGCACATTCGCCATCTCATCAGGCCTTCCCAGCCTTAAGAACCTCCCTGGAAAGGCCACCGACTCAATCGCCACCGCTCCTGTCACCGTTGTCCTCACAATCTTATATTTCTCCCATGCAAGGGCTCCAAACTGGGCTTTCACCTCGCCTCCACCACTGCCACTGCCTACGTGAGTCTGCACACTGCTACCGTCGAGAGACATGTAAACATTGGAAAAGGCGGAACTGCGGAACGAGACGCTGCCGTCGTAGTAGCGCTCAAGGTGGAAAATTTCCCAGGGCCCGACGTAGGCTTGGCTGGTGACGTAGCCACGGAGCGGTGGGGTATATTCTGTAATACCTTGCCCGTTGAGACTGAGGTAGCGGTTCCACTGTACAGATTTTATAGCGACGAGGGCGGTGGCCTACACCGATATTCGGTTAGTATGTGTGCCCCCGCTCTAGTTGGGATTGGGGGTAATTATACAAGATGTCGCTAGACTTACCAAGGGCTGTTCCTGAGGGGGTCCACCCATTGTGAATAATTGATATATTGTAGCAAAAATCTGGGCACCGTTGGTTCGGCGGGGCTGAAACAAGTCTAGTTGGTGGAAACTCGCTTCACTTATATTTTGGCTGGCAGATACATTTCCCCCTCACCTGGGAGCCGCTGCACATGCTGGGGCTGAGCTCGACAACAAATGTATCGCCCTCAAGTACCGGTATTAGGTACTGTACTTATGGATCTAGTAGTAGTTACCGTAACTACTCTACCTACTGCATGTATGTATAGAGCCAACCGTCCCTAGTATCTCACATATTGCGTGGGGGTGGTTGATAAACTGACCGCTCCTTTGAAACCTCCGGGTTCAGTCCCTTGTATTGCTTTCCACCAATCGCTTCACTTCTAAGACTCCGTCCTCAGTCCGACTTAAAAAGGCAAACACGTTTATGCATGCCAAATGCCAATGGAAAGCACGCAACCATCCTGAATGTGATGTACAGAAAAAAGAAAAACACCAAGTTATAATTAGCTGGTGGCCTGCACCAATCTGAGACAGCCGCATCGTTGTTGACACGACTAGATTGCACTAAATAACTACATCCATCTTTTCGAAGATAGCATCACCGGCAGTGTTGATACAATATAGAAGTTTAATAAGTATGTGCAATCAGACTAATAATTTGCATACCTGATTCTTGCAACAGTAAGCTAATTAAAGCAATAGCGCTGGAACTAGCATGGAGCCAGTGGGGTTCGCTATCGGAGTTGTTGGGCTAGCCGGACCGCTAGCAAAAGCCAGCATGGACTGCTACCGCATCTTTGATGATATGAGCGATGTTGGACATAGTCATGCTTCAATTTTGCATCAACTACGCACGGAAGGACTTCGGCTCAAACGATGGGAGAATGCCTGGGGCATTGGGAATGGCAAGAATCATCAACCCAAACTTGACCCTACTGACTATCGGTACCGATATGCAATTGCAACACTGGCCAGAATAGTGGCGGTATTTGCAAGCGTTGATGTCTTGCAGTCAAAATTTGGAATAGTGGCAAAGGAGGAGGATGGGAATAGCTCCCAGATTTTGGGAGCTGGAAATCCGAAAGGCACGAAGGTTCGGAGGAGGGATAGGATCTTGGAGCATAGACCGTTTCGTTGGCTCCCCTCATCTCCACCGTCGGCAGGCACGAATGATCAAATGTCAATTCCCACCATTGGCAAAAATCAGCTGCATGCTTTGGAGAATCCCCATATACTGGAAAATCGGCTGGTACTTCCGGGGCTCGCCGAAGAGATCTCCACCATGACTGAAGCAATCAAAAACTTCCAACAATCACTGCCCATCTACCGCAAACTTTGCTGGGTAGTTTCCGACAAAGCGGAGCTTTCCCAGCTACTAAAAACGCTAAGAAGCTTGAACGATGGACTGTTTAATGTATTACCAACCGCAACAGGCTCAGGATCTCCACTTAGCTCCCAAACACCGAAGCCCAAGTTATCATTTGATATCCCATTTGATCCATCGAACATGCCTCGAAAAAACCCCGACTTTATTGACAGAGAAATCATGATTAATGATTTCAAACGGGAGGTGGAAACTGGTAAGCATGCTGGGGGTGTTGTTGTGCTATATGGTACAGGGGGCGTGGGGAAAACACAGATTGCATTGGAGTATGTCTACAGGTATCATGCAGAATACTCCTCAGTCTTCTGGGTCAATGCCGCTAGCAAGCAAACTACTCACCTTGGATTTACCACCATCATGCAGCAACTTATAGATCACCAAGCCGAACTCTCCGACACTCCAGACTACACACATATCGGTCAACTGCTGAAAATGACAGGCAAACTCGATTCAGCAGGTAAATTTACGCTTCAGCAACATGCAGACGATATGCATGTCATTGATGCTGTCAAGCGATGGTTTACGGGAAAGAGCAACAGCAAATGGCTACTTGTACTTGACAATCTTGACGATCTAGAGTCTTTCAAATTAAATGACTATATTCCATCTTGCGTCCACGGGACTGTGATAATTACTAGCAGAAGGCCTGAGAGTGCGCAAGGGGGCCGAAGGGGTTTTGAAATACAGGAGATGCAAGAGTACGAGGCAAAGAGCTTGCTACTCAAAAGTGCAAAACGTAGTTTGGAAACAGGCGAGACCGCTGGTAGGCGTCATATCTTTCACCCCCATTTAATACATGTATTATTCTAGCTGCTAACATATATACAGAACTGGAGGCCGAGCACCAAGCCGCTGCAAAAATCGTAGCAAAATTGGGATACCTGCCCCTAGCTGTAGACCAGGCAGGGGCATTTATCCATATGAGGCAATATTCATTTAGCCGCTATCTGAGAGAATACGAGATCCATGTTGGTCAGATCCTGAGCCAGGGGTGGAAAATAGAGGACCGTGAAAATTCTGTCTTTTCTACATGGGAGCTATCATTCGAGGCAATCCACAATCAAAATCCAAAGGCAGCAGAGCTGTTACTGCTCTGTGGGTTCCTCAATAATGTGGACATTTGCGATGAGCTTTTACGGCGAGGCTTAGGGTTGCCAAATGATGGTAAGTACTGCAACTCTCGGGGGTGGGGGTTCGGTTTGTGGGGTGGGTAATCATGAATACCATATTAATGCTGTTTAGATACGACCCTGGGGGAATCAATCCAGTCGTTGCTCTCCTACTCAATGGCAAAACGGAAGGACAAAGACGACAGTTTTACTATTCACTTGCTCGTGCATGAATGGGCTCGAAGAAGATTGATGATAGATTCCGATACATACGCAAGAATTGCGAACCTGGCTTTTCTTATGGCTACCACCGCAATCCACATTTCTCCTGGTGAGCAGCGGAGGGTGGACCAATGGCGCTTTGAGGGGCGAATTATGCCTCACATCATTGCGCTAGAGGGGCACATACAAGAGCTGAAGTTCGGAAATGAGACACCGGAGATGATAGAGGGGATGCGTGACCTAGCAGTACTCTATAGCTCGTACAGGTGGTTTGAGAAGTCGCTGGAGTGGTCTAAGCGACACTTGGCGGGATGTGAAAAGACACTTGGTCCCGACCATCTAGGGACACTTGCTGCAGTCCGGGGTATGGCATGGGAGCTCTGGCGTCAACATAGTTATGGCCAAGCACTAGAGTTGTACAGCCGAGCATTGGCTGGATTTGAGAAGTCGCTTGGCCCCGACCACCCAGACACTCTCAAAGCAATTCGCAATATTGCCACGACATTTCATAGCCAACGGAAATACAGCGATGCATTGGAGTGGAATAGGCGGGCATTGGCTGGATATGAGAAGTCACTCGGTTCTCACCACCCAGATACGCTCTGTGTAGTTAGAACTACTGCCAATGTATTCGTTGACCAAGGAGAATACGGCGACGCACTGGAGTGGCAAAAGCGAGCATTGGCTGGGTTTGAGAAGTCACTCGGCCCTGGCCACCAAGATACCCTCCTTGCAGTTGGCAATATTGCCATGATATTCCATAGGCAAGGGAGATACGACGACGCGCTGGAGTGGTATAAGCGATCATTCGCTGGGCTCCAGGAGTCACTCGGTCCTGACCACCCAGATACAGTCCGGGCAGTTGGTAGTATTGGCAGAGTATTCCATGACCAAGGAAAATACGGCGATGCACTGGAGTGGTCTCGGCGAGCATTGGCTGGGTTTGAGAAGTCATTCGGTCCTGACCACCGATATACTCTCGATGTAATTCAGAATATTGCCAGAGTATTCCATAGCCAAGAAAAATATGACGATGCGCTGGAGTATTATCAGAGAGTTCTTAATGAACGACATAAACAGCTTGGTGATATTCATCCAAAAACACAACAGGTACTCGAGAATCTGATCGATCTCTATGAGCACATGGGAGATTGTGAAAGTGCCCACACCCTCCGGTTGCGCCTATCATCAAATGATGCTTAACGAAGTCCGAGAATGAGATTACACATCATGGGGGTAATTTGGAGTTCAGATGCGTAGAGAATTGAGGATCAGAGTGAAGTCATTTTAATTTAACTCCTGAGTTTTGCAATCGTTAAAATATCAGATACAGGGTTCAGGTGTACATTGAGTTGCTTCTGAGGACCTTCACAACTGCTTGTAGATAGTATTTGTTTTTGTTTTGGTGCCTGTAATCTTTCCAGATAGGTTTCTCATTTTCTCAAATAGCCAGACTGGAAAAGATTTTGTTGGGGATCTTTTATTATGAATTTAGTCTAAGTATAACTGACATGGGAACCAAAGTATTATTCCGGGAAAATCGTGCCGAGCTGAGCTTTCTAGTACCTCTGCACATTTGGGAATTGAACAAATATGCCTTTTCGATTGGAACCCTAGTTGTAATTGACGACACCGAAATTGCGATTGTAGAAGTAAATTACACATATCCCAATCTCAGACAAGGCCCCCAACTAGACTATTGCTACATCAACCCCCGGACCAATTCTCATAACCTGGTTCAAGATCCGCGACTCTATCAGGCGACTTGAACTTCTGCCTGTCTAGGTATGAAATTGATAATCATTCTCTAAAGCTGCTATGATATGCGAACCCCAGACAGAGCTGAGATATGTATATCTCGTTCTGTGAACAGCTCACCGAAAAGTCTCGCCTCCTGCTATTTTTGCTTAGGATCACGAGATACGCAGAGATACGCATGATTCTTTAACGTGTACATATATACATATTGTAGGGGGTGGAGAACCTCTAGTCTACCAGAGTCCTGGATATAGCTACGCTGATCTTAGGGGGTTTTTTTTTTGAGTTTATACGCCTAATCATAAGGCTATGCGGCGGACTGATCCTAGATCCGTCGATCGAGCGATACACTCCATTCCGTTATAAATTTTTCATGCATCCCTTCGAAACAAGTCACAGAGGGGTTTGACAGCAGACCCTGAGGATCGAAACTGTCTGTAGATCATATACAACAGACATACAATATGTTGACAGTGTCTAGATTCTAGTTGCTTCAAAGAACCGTGTGAAATGCTTCGATGGTCCAACGGTAGGATAATTGCCCTCCAAGCAATTGGCTCGGGTTCGACTCCCGATCGATGCATTTAACTTTTTGCTTTTCAGTTCATTTTTTTTGTTCGACCCCTTATAGAGTTCGAGGATGGGTTCCTGGAAAGCGTAAGAGATATACAGTTATCAACACCCCATAGCCACCTGTGGAACCGCACCCACGCAGCAACATTATTTGTGATACTATATTCATTGTGATTAAGAGAGTTTTGGTGTGTAGAGATACAAGTTTCCTTAGTGGGTTTGCGGGGTGTGACATGTAGGTTTACCAAAGAATCCTATTTTTCATTCACCCGAGGGGTGATCCTGTGGCAAATCACGGGATTCATTTAGCTATAATAATACGTATGGTCGTTGCACCAGCATGTGCCACATGTGACATTCTAGTAAACTACTTATTATCCCTGTGCTGTATATTTTTTTGTCTGTGAGAGTTGATTAAATGATATAAGTCAATCCATAACGAAATGATCATCCAGATTGTTTGAGGTTAGGGTGTAATTGGTGGCAAAGCTGGTATGGCTAAAATGCTCTGGCATGATTCATTTAACGGGTGCTTTAACCGTTGATATATATCTGACCTAGTCTCACATCTATCTGGTGGTTAGGTGTACATAGTACTTCCCAGGTATCATACCCTCGCAAGACTGGACTACTGAAGTGATGATGCTCTAAATCTGTAGGTTTTTGAGAGGAAGGGGTTATGGCATCAAGGAGGGGAAATATCGGGTGATGTATAAATAATAATTCTAGGTAGGACTCACTGGTCTTCGTAAAAAGGTTTGATAATTCCTGTAGGAACATTTTGATATCAACAGCTCCGTTGGTCTAGTGGTATGATTCTCGCTTAGGGTAGCACCCTGAGTACTCAGCTTGTCTGCGAGAGGTCCCGTGTTCGAACCACGGATGGAGCCATTGTTTTTGGAGGTGTGCTTGCTTGGGTTGGGTTTGGGATTGAACCCGGCTGTCGTTTTGTTCTTTTGATGGCTGTCCTGAGGTACGTGTTGGCGGAGGAAAGAACGAGAATCGTTGTATATTTTTCATGTGACTTAGAGTACAAATGGATGCAACATCTTTGCAAGAATGGCGTCGGTCATTGTTGCTCTCAGGTGGTAGAGAGGTAGATCGGCTCATTACCTACGATGAAGGATATATAAAGGAGTTTTTTAGTTGTGATTATTACCTCAGGCAGTTTATTTCTCGAGATCCGAGTATTCAAACGTTTGGTACAGACCCCAGAAATTCAATCGCGGACACTGAGCGGTTGCGATCGAGGATTGAGGGAGAATCAAGGAGGAGAGATCAGACATTAGACAAAACCTAGAATTGAGGGACCGGTTGCTCTATAGGTTTAGTCTGCTATAGAATTGTCGTCTCGTGGTAGGTGATTTGATATATTGAAAAATGATTATTGGGGAGACAATTCGAGATATGTGTATGTTCAGGTTTCGTGGTGTAGTTGGTTATCACTTCTGTCTAACACACAGGCGGTCCCCGGTTCGAACCCGGGCGAAATCATCATTTTGTTTTTGTGACTTTGGAAAGTGTAGGTACTTGAGGGTAACTTTCATTCTTTGGGCAAGGTCTTATTTTATATGGGGGACTTCGATATCATGATAATCTTTTTTTTGAAGATCCAATCTGGGCAGACGTCTTGACCCACGTAGTCTGGTTTGACCATAGTCTGTTTGGTTTGACCCCTATTCTCAGGCTCGGGGATCGTTCTAAAATGAAAAATCTTAGCACTGCTGGGTTCGAAGCTGTGGAGCTAGAGTATAAAGCTGGTAAAGAGTTTATTTAGGCTCACAGGGCACAATACTAGCTATTTGATAGTATAGGAAATCACAAACTCCAACTCCAACACCACATTCTATTGTGTATAGAATATCTACATCGCAATAAACTTTTACTGCATGACTGTTTGGCGCAATGGTAGCGCGTTTGATTCCAACTTCAGATTCCTGGTGTCATCAAAAGGTTGCGTGTTCGAGTCACGTATCGGTCATTGTTTTGCTGCACTGTCTAATTGAGTATAAGTTATGTATAAGATTTTCCAAACCTTTTTTTTGTGGCGGCGTGTCGATTCTGTGGTATGAATGATTCAGGGATATAGATTAAGTTGTTATATCGAATACCTCCTAACCGTCCATGATCAGTCTAGCAGAGGGACGTCAGTTTTGGTTACCAATCCCCCTGGTTTGTTCTGTAGATTCTCCCAAAGTCTATTCTGGGTATTTAGGTCGAATGAAGCCCTCGGATTGTAGGAGATGTATAATATTCTGACTCATCCTGCTATTTGTTAACTTCGGAGTTTCGGTTTATATGTATATATATTCTAGGCGCTTCAAGGTAATAGTGTGGCATATTTATCAACGTCAAGGGGGGATCCAAGCTACCAAAGAACTTACCAGACTATAAGAACACATTCAAATTTGATTGCTTTTGGCGTCGTAGTAGCTGCTAGGATTTTTCCGTAGGCGGGTAAAAATGTTTCATTAGTATTTAGATGTTTCTTGATGGTATCCCTAGACTAATGTTTCTGGCACCAATAGGTTGTGAGCAACCATATATAGATATTTAGCATCATACAGTGCTGTAAGCACCCTAGCTCCTCCGACTCTCTCGCCTGGGTTAACTACCCTGTATAGCGTCAGGGACGTCGACGGATCTTATCAGACATTCCAAACTTCAAAGACGAATTCTAACAGCGATATGAAGCTCAAGGCCGGAGAAATACAGACTCCAGCTCCCACTCAGCCCGCGAGCACCAATAATCACTTCATATGTGATGTAGATTTTCCCCAGCTGTGGGCGCCGCCCCGTTCCCTTAACACCCTTACCAACTCGGCTCATGATAGTTGGAGAGACATTGCATTCAGGCCCCCTTTAGGTCACAGGTTGGCTGACGAGGATGAGGAATCCAAGGCTACGGATCCCGAATCAGGAGAGAGATTACCTCACAGTCGAATTGCACTTGAAGTGACAACAACACAAGTGGGTGAAGTCTCCAGAGGCCGGAACATTCGACATCCATCGTAACCAAAATATGCCGAGCCCTTAGTCGTATGCCGATCTTGCAAAGCCTAGCGACACAGTCTCACCAACAGGATATGGTTAACTTTGCCCTTTCCTGTCGTGCAGTATTAATCCTCGCTTCAAGGAAGGCGTCATGAAAGGGGTTCGAGCCTGAACGTGTAAAGGAAGTTCTTCTCCGTTTCAGTGCAACTGTTGTGGGGGGCAGATATGTGAAGTATGTGATGTTATTCAAGGTTTGGATATGATATGAAGACTGATAGATGCTAGGGATGTATGGAAATAAGTTGGGGGTTGGTGAGCTTCTACCCGAGTGTGTAAATTGTTCCATTACCGCCAGGTCTGAGTCTGCATTTGAGGATTATATAGTTCGACGCAACTGTCATCCCGTGGAACGTTTACAGGATACCGTGGCTGCCTGGAACCGGATCCGCAGTGGAACAACGGATCCTGTCCCGATACAAAGATTGGAGATTTCCCTACCCAGCGAATGGCACCGACTGTGTCACCATTGTACACAAAAGGACGTAGAAACCTCCCTTATGGATATGAGGCGAACTCTTGTCCACAAATGTTACCGGTGTGATAAAGCTCTATTTGTGGCGTGGCCCTGCCCTGAATGTGATGGTTGGATCTGGTATACAACCCCTGCGAATAAATAGGGAAGGTGAGGTATATGCTGACAGTAAGATATTTAGCCTCGATAGAACAATCACGCAACGATTTCTTCTTCCTCGCCTCACGCTTGAGATCCTGCTCAACCCCGGATTCCTATGATTGTGGTGTGGGGTCTGGGAAAAAACCTTTTCCGGTTGGCGGTCGATCGGCGTCTGGCTTTGAAAGGCCGGATGATGGGTAAAGTGTCTTGTATGGAGCTATGTTGACCTCCGAACTATAACTATCGCTTGCTCCCTCTAGTCCCGATTACTAAGCTAAGTTATTTTCCTTGTTTGAGGGATGAAATCCCGTAAAACACCAATAATACCGTATAGCAAAAACAAATTGAAAAAGAAAAAAAATCAGCAAAAAGAAGGCCGTATTCAACTCCCCCAATTTTCTGCAGTATCCTCACCGCCATCATCACCCTAACTCCCCCCAACTCTCCGTAGTATCCCCATCGTACCCTTGGCATCTTCAATATCCCATAGTATCTCCATCCCATTAACTTCTTTGACTCCAATTCCTTCCTCCATAATTCCATGACTCTCTATACCACCAAGTTTCCCGACTCTAATTAAGTTTGTGTGGGACAGGCTCCTGCTGAACCCTTTAAGCAACCACATAACAGACTCCTGCTGTAAAAATATCATCGCCAGACCCTATGGATCAGGCAGCTTGGTCCGCTACAGACGATGAATGAGTTATTCTGATTGGGGGGATCTCTTTGTCCTGGAACTGGTTCAGGCACCACTCTAGCATTAATTTGGGTTAGGAGCAATGACCCAGCATTTGGCCTTTCATACCACGAGGCAGCTATGGATATATGGATATAATTAAATAATATTACAAATACTAAAAGATTCAATCCATAAATCATGTATTCATGCATATATATCTATAGCATCATATAGCAGATGCATGTGGTAATTTAGTAGAACCTGAAATCTGTGATATAGTTTATATATCATCATCATATTTCATTCAGTATAGATTCAGTCCAGCCTTATACGAGGGTGCACCTGTCTTAATTCCAGGGGATATGCCATATCCAGGGTACTGGAGCAAGGCCTGGGTCAAAACAAACTGGAGCTGCTAGGCTCGTGGGTCCCATATGGTCAAATTGAACATAATGGGAAGACATTGTCTGGGGATAAATCTATCGATCTTGCCCCCTGTGGTGGGGGTGAGGAAAGCGGTTGATTGTACGAGATGTTTTGGAACTGGGATATGTATCTCAAGATAGATTGCATGAGCTCTTTAGGGGCTGATTCGAAATAGGTTCAAGCGCATATTGCCTTCCAGTTAATTTTTGTTATTCTATTCTGACAGAAGGGCTTGGGCTAGATACACATTAAGTAAGGAAGAAGACATGGTGATGAGGTCAAGACACACTGTGATACCATATACATCACTACCCATGTAAAATGTTTCTCGGTGCCGTGGATACTACTCCCTGGAAATTTCTATGGTTTGCTTTCCCTACCCTGCCGCACAATAATTGTGGAAAGTAATGTAAGCGTAAGTTTATCCTGGATGGTGACATAAATACGTTCAGTAGCGTTTCGGGCCGGGCCTCATTTCGATTCATGTTCTCATCCCCTTACATACAGTATATACTCAATCGGGCTCTTTCGCTCGTGATCTGTAGGAGCTATCCGGTACGCTCTGAGTTATGTGAACATTGAGGCTTCTTAATTATGTACTAAATCGTAAATCAAGTTTTCTTTCCTTTTTTTTACCCAAGAGAAAGAGCTCATTACTTGCCTGCACAATGTAACGCAGAGGGAAGTGCTGTTTAATATCATTTAATATCATGTTCTTACACAGCCGTGTTCTGATATATAAATGCTTGGGGCTGGGGATCCAACTCATTATCTCCACGGTTAAATCCATAATATTGTGATCACGATCTCCCTGCAAACTACCCAAACGGCATATTGTACTGGACGATAAACTTAATTATCTACTACTGAAATCGGGACGTTAATATTTTCGTGCAACGTATGCATGAACCCAGGGTTTTCAAGTATGGCCCCAGATCTATATCCCGGCGGTGACGGGGTTACAAAAGTGTTGGCACTAGAAAACTCCCGGGTCCTCAGCATATCACCAAGGCTAGTAGTTTGCTGCCTAATCAGGCAAAATCATTGAGAATATGTAAACAGTTTAAAGGCTAACTAGGTAACGTGAGCTTGTGACCGAATCCACTCATTACAGCTAAATCTCACAGCCACATACTCATACACCGGTTGTCATGGCTTTTCTGCAAGGGACCCCTAAATTTCCGAACATATATATATCAGAGCTCTCTACGGATAAGGATATAGCTCTCCCGGTATACAGCTATGACTAGAAGATGCCAGAGACCCCTCTGAACGAGTATACATGTGCCGAACTCGGGCGGGAATATGCATAGCAAGCTCCCACGCAGGGTGTCTAACACTATAAGGAGTGGAGGAGGGTAAAGTACTTCTTTGTATTTGTTATATAGACAGAGGTTGTTTGGTCCAATTACTTGATAAATTATCCATTTGATAAATATACCTGTGGTTTCCTTTGACCTTATACAATTATCTCACTTCGGATTTTTAATTTGGTTCTAGACTTGTTGAAACTGGGCTGCATATGGGTACTGAATATAAATAAAAAAATACGCTTGTTGAAACTCATCTAAGTGGCTCGACTCTCACCAATAATACTGTTAAACAATCAAAAGAGTTTAATCCAATAACGACTCGCTTATGTCACAAGAATGTGCATATGACTGCATCTTGGCGCGCGGTGAGCTGTATATATTTACAGTGTACTCGGCTCCATCTCATTCTCCGTATTACACCACTCTCCTCAGTCCCCAGCTTGGGGGATCCTCGCCTCATCGCCGTGTCCGGGTCCGAATCTCTAAGCTTCAACAGCACAGTACTTCGGAAAAGAGCCCGTTCGATAAGCCCTAGGATGATGTTTGACCCTGGGGGTCCTATCGAACAGTGGCTCGGCGACGATGCGATACTGAAGTTTGATGCATCTGTTGCCCTCTCGCCCCGTGTGTCTCGTCGCACAAACCATAACAGCAGATATCGACATGATAAAAGCCCTCTCACACGGCGAATACAACTTTACCTGAAGGTGATACGAGACCGAAAAGAGATACTGCGGGATGCCCTGGTACCGGCGAAAAAGCTCTGGAGTACCTGGACGGCGGAGGCTGGCTTTACTGCGCTATTCGTCGCATATCCTGTGTTGGAGTGCATGGCGACATACCTACACCAAAGCGACTTCAAGTCGTTGAGTTATTCCTCCAAGACAATGTATTCGGTCATACAGCAAACTTGCGGGAAGAATTCGTGGAAGATTGTCAATAGGTTGACTTGCACTGGGTTTCACAAGGCTAGATGTCACTTTTCAAAGTGCCGTATCCCTGTATGCACAGTAAGTCCATATCCTGATCCACACCAAGTACTAGGTTTAAAACCATGATCCCTACTAAGCACCTGGCATGAATATATATATAGGATTGTGCCTACCCATTATATCTCCGCCTAAGCGTCCAGGCAACTTACGCCTTACGAGGGAAAACGGTTTACATGTTCTCAGGCCAAACTGGAGGGCTTTACACTCTGACTTTAACATGTGCACCATGTTGGTCTGAAATGTATCGTGGTTGGGAGGTCAATGGACTACTATCTAAGAAGTGGCCTCACGAACTGCATGCTGCACGATGGGGCCACGGCAACAGATTCAGTACCGGTACTGAAACTGAGACCCGACTGGTGGCCTGGTCCTTGTGTAAAACGGGTCCCTTGGCCTTAGCCGGGACTATGGGTGGGCTTAGGCTCACAGATTAATTATCAACTACAGACGTCAATGTTGTCGCCGAATTCCACTTGGTGAGACTAATTATCTGTAGAGTCCACATTACACCGTGTTTTCTATGTACTTTTGTCACGGTTGGCAAATGCTGTATGAGTCCTGACACTGCACATAGTACTGTGACTGTGCTGAAATGCTGAAAGCTTAAGATTTTCTCCTTCTATCCCTATTCATCTTCTCCGGTAGTTAGCTTACATTATTACAACATGATTTTATGCATCGATCGATATATCCCCGACAGACCAGACATTGTGCTTTAATTCCGAGTCGACACCCATCCATGAATGTTTCTACAGCATGCCGCTAAGGCGTACACAGTATTCTCGTTCATGATGAATCTGGAGTGGTGATCCGGAATATTGGCAATTGTATTGCATCATCATGTACACTAGTAGTAACATGATATCGAACTTTGGGCAGCTAAAGAGTTAACTGAATAGGCTTCAATTTTGTTAGGACATACCTAGGAATGATGACGCACTTATCGAATGACGGATTGTGGCATATCGTTCGACTTTCGGGTGCATCTACTGCGGCCCAGAACATATACACAGCGTGGTGGGGGCCGATTAACTGACCCCTCCCTTGAAACCTCTCGGAGTTCCGGGGGGCTCACCATGGCCCGCTCTTGGGCTCGCACGTGAATAATGAATATTTAAAAATAAAATAAAAATCCTACGTTCTCGCTCTTAACATAAGCAAGCCCCCACTCCCACATTGTCCACCTCTGCCTTTATCGCATCGCTCCTATATTACTTTCTACAAGCTCTCCTCCGACACAGCGGTCAGACCTGAACTATCTCCTGCACCGCTATTGCACCATTCCGCTGCCTCTCAAATATGTCTGATACATTTGATAAGGAGAGCGGAAGTGGGGCAGAGCACCATAGTCTAGAGTAGAGGTAGAGAAATTTCCTGGTAGTGGTAGCGATGTTGCTATTCATCGCGGAATACAGTATCTATATACATTACGGCGTGGGGTCCTAGAGATATAAGCTTCGTTTTCAGAAGATCCTCAGGGGGGATTCATAACGATTCCGCAATAACGAGATTAGGGTTTAGATTTATTTACTCAGCTTCGAGTTACTATTCACTTACGAACCCATGCACGTCTACTTTTGAGTATTTAGAGACGCCCTTGTGAATGCTAATATACTCTCAGGCGATTATTGATGGATCATGTTCAGGTTTTCGCAATACTCCGATTCGATGTACCCTATCCGTAAGGTTATTGTAGTTTTTCCAATACCAGCAAGGAGCTCTCCGCCCCACAAACCCGATGAGGCGTACCAGTGCTTCTGGATTTCGCTGCTTTATCGTTGTATTTCGATGTGCCGGTACTATTGTAAGTAATATGTTAGAATAACCTTGTCTATAGACGTCAGTCATTAATATTTACATGTTCAAGGAGTGTACTATTGGACTACGTACAGTCCCATTCAGAAACTGTCCGGGATGCATAAATTGGGGGATTCATAACCGGTTCAGGTGGGCTGCATAAATCGGCTATTTTGCATATTTCAGGCAGCATGAGGCCGGCTGGGATGCCTGGACGTCATAAGGTGAGGTTGGAGATATCGTAGTGTCTGGTATAGGCAAAATAGCTCATTTATGCAGTCCACGTGGACCGGTTATGCACGCATTCATTTATGCAACCCGGACAGTTCCTGAATGGGACTGTATATGTTCTGACCCATTCAGTCATGATTGTAGATTTATTACGCTACGATAACTTTGTGGTAAGCTTCACAGAGTCCTGTCCGCAGCGGATTACATAACCCGTAATCAGGAGTAAATCACTAACTCTAACAAAGGAAATACCTAACTTGGCGGGGCGGCTGTGACTCGAACTAGGGCTTTCCTCCAAAGAGACAACACAAGGCCCGAGTACAAACCACTCGGCCAAGGGGGCACTCAGCAATGGGACGCTATTGCTGGTTGGGACGGCCCATTCACCAATCTGCATAATATTCTAGTATTATTACTTCATACGAAACTCTTTCTTCTATTTCGCATTCAGCTTCTGTCAGGGCCTCTGATTTAGATAGTACATTGCATTCTATGGTGTTGCGGAAAAGGACTTGATTTCTAGCATTTTATTTGTTATATTTTATTTGTCATATTTTTCATACCCCTGGGCGGTTCTATTTCTCGTATTTTATTTATGTTATATTTTTTTATACCTCTGAGCGATTTAATTCCTAGTATTTTATTTATGGTATATTTTTCATACTTCTACTTGTTTGGTGATGTCTGGCTTAATTATTCTATAGTTTCGTATGAAGAATATTATGCAGATTGGTGAATGGGCCCCTCTTCCGAGGGGCTTGTGCCAACCAGACTAGAATGGGCCGTATTGCTGGATGGGTCAGAACATATACAACCAGACTACTGTATACCTATTGCCTCTAGTTAGGTTCTGTCAATTAAATACCAACTTCATCCCCGTTAATCACTCCTACTTACCAGAGAGAATAAATCAATAACTGTTGGAGAGAAAAAGAGTGGAGAAGCAAAACGAGTTCCCCCCAAGCCCTCCTCGGATAGGACTCAGGGGTACATCTCGCCTGCCAGGGAATATTACTGAAACTTAGCGGGAGTCGAACCCTGGCAGGTATGTTGATAGGCGTTGTCGTTGCCCACTGCTGTGGATGCTAATGGGTACTATACCACTAGGCCACACAGGAGTGGGCGGTATACGATAGGATATAACCTCTAACAAAAACTGTCAAATGGCAGAACCCGGCGTTGATCGCATACCACACCACAGCCTGAAGCGTTTGGCCCAAAATTGTATGTTTTGGTGCTCGCAAACTACGCTATGTACGCCTATAGGTACGTTTGGCCGGCGGCGCTAACGAGAACCTATGAACCCTCCAGTGCGTGAAGCCCTGAATGCCACATCCATTCGGCCCACATCCCATACTAACAAACCATATACAACTGTCGGCATCATTGATCAAGGACTACCCTGCATCCTTTCCCCTTCAGGTAGCAGGAGAACACCCACCAGGAGCATAACTACCTGCATTGATACTGTTCACCTGGCATCAGCTGTATCGGCATTATCGAAACGTTGACTAAATACACTCGCAAATCAACGAAGGGGAGAAATGGGCCCTACCACTACTAGGAACCTTGACCCACTTCGTCCGCTGACTCATAAGGAAGAACTACCTACAACCGTACCATACCTTCCTACATCTTCCTCAGAGGTCCCCGATACTGTAACCTAGAACTAGCTTTCCAACACATGCGGCGTTGGTCGCTTATACCCTGCCCATCGTCTGCGATCAGGGAAATGCCGCATCACTTGATGCCCGGATAACCGGGGCACAGACTGTTCTGACTACGTACCAACGGCGACCCAAATCCCTGGTACTCTATGTACAGCAAATGCTATCTCCTCAAAGCAGTACATAGGGTGCAACTGGTCCCCGGGCATCCATGCCCAATCCCCATGTACAGTCTTGTCTTTGCCGGGAGTTGCTGCCCAGTCAAATGGGATACACAGCGCTATACGCTGTCGGGAGTGTTAAACGCACGGATATGCTCTTCTGACAGGAACTTACGGGGTCTGGAACATCGATCGTGTACATAGATGCGTGGGTGGGAAACGGCTGTGGGGTTAGATACCGGGAACCCTGCATCGTCTTGATTTCTCCCACGCTGATACTTCCACGTCATCTAAAGCAACCGCTCTTTTTTTTTTTTTGGTAATTTTTACTCATATTCAGCTATCGAGACCGGATTGGATTGTCTAACTTCTGGGCCGATCCCTGCCCCTCCATCCCCGGCAAAAGGGCACATAATGACGCCAACTCCGAAGGCGCTCAACCGGCTCCACCTCATATCAGTTGCCTGATAATCTCCCTCCCTTTAGAGCTCATAAAACATCCTCACCAGAAAAGGCAAAATCCCCCTTCCTCCCAACCTCCGTCACTACCACTGAAACAACCAGCAATCAGTAAACATAAGTGGGGCTCAACTACAATTAACTGCGCACAGGCAGTTCGGAGTCGGTCTTAGGGGGTCAGTCGGTAGCTAGTCACGCCACTGCCGGATATTCACCGTGATCCCTGGAACTGGGAATAAGGATCGAGTATTGGAAGAGAGTCATTCGAAGGTCAACTTTATTATGCAGCTCTCTACAGGCATTTAAAAAAATTGACGTTGATATCAGTACCACATCTATCCAGCTATTCCAGACGATTCTACAACATAAGTCGCATCAACAGCATCTACAGCACTGGCCGCATCCTCGCCCACACAGCATCGGTTCAGGCGTAGTTACGATGGGGGGCGGGGTGCCGCGGCGGACAAAACCTTGCTTGACTCTCGGCCCAGGAATATAATGGCTCTTTATCATAACGTCCTCTTTTGGTCTCTGAAATTGGAGACTAAGGTGTACAGTTACAAACGAAGGAATAATCCGCTAATACATATACACAATCATTTGGGACATCGATACCCAAGCTCCCCACGCCATGTCATGTGTGTGCAGGTGTCGATATTAATAATTATTACCGATCCCGGAATACCCGGTTTTGGCAATTGAACTGGAATATTCCTCCTAATAGAAACAACAGGGGGTAAGGAAATAGGGATCTTTCTACCCTGCACTTTTAACATGTGGTATGTCTATAAATGTATACCCCAAACATATAATATATGAATACACTGCCATATTTGCACTCTAGTACTCTAGAATTTGTCAGCTTCACCTCAATATAAATTGCGCTGAAAATATATAGTTTCTGTGGAATCTTATCACTTCCTCACTTTTCCTATACTTTTCAATATCATAGATCAAACCCTAGTCAATCGCCACTAGGACTTATAACATGCTTGTGGACAGGTTTAATCATTATATTTCTGCTCGGCAAGCGTATATTATTTTAAATAGTATTTGCGGAATGGTTTTGATTTTCAGAGGAAGTATATATACAACATTAGTCTGCTGAGACCTCTAATCACTTAACCAGACTAACTTCCGTTCCAGTACAGTGACCGACTACCTATATAAGCAATCTCCTACCCCGGACAGTGTTCGTGTTAACTAGACCTAGGCTAGGCAAACTAGGGAGTGGAACTATAGCCGACTAAAAAGGATAAAAATAAAAACAGTTATAAATAAATCAAAGAGGAGAAAAAGGAATAAAAAGAATAAGTTTCCAGAGTATCCTGAGGACAGAGAACTAGCTTTATCCTGTGAGGTTACTCGTCGAATCCCCTGTCACCTTGCCACGGTGGGGTCCGGATTGTCATTCTTGATGTTCCCTCCCTATAGTCTCGCTGTAGTCTTTTGGTGTTCCTTTTCCCCTCCCCTCTCCACATTCTCTTCCTCTTCCCCCACACCCTCCTCACTCTCTATACCCATAGTGATAGCTACCTCATCCTCTACGCTCTCCGCCACTCCCTCCTGGTACCAGTCCTCATCCGACTCCCACAGCCTCTGCTCAAGCATTGCCAACCGATCGTCATCCTCTACCCCCTCTGCCACTCCCTCCTGGTACCAGTCCTCACCCGACTCCCACAGTCTCTTCTCAACCGTTGCCAACCTATCCTCATCATTCACATTCATACTTTCCACCGCCATCCTTACCCTCACCTGATCCTCTATAGTCAACATCCCAAACCCCTTGGGCATCGTTGGCGCTTTTTGACCTATAGCCAAGAGCTGGCGAATATGAACACATCCCCAGTGCCGCCAGTGATAATACCCCCTCCCCCAGCCCATGCCACTGAAGGACCATCGGCCTAGGCGAAGGGAGTCTTGTGGGATTGTGTCTTTACAAGCGCGACATTTTGCGCGGGAGGATCTAGCGTATTCTGGATATGCATATCGTAAGCAAAGTTTTCTATATCATATCTATAATAATATTCATAGATAGTGGTCGCAATTGCCCATTGATAGGCAATTATCATGGGTATCTTCAAAGTCCTCGGATATACATAATGCCTTTTGAAAGGGGAAAGGTAATTGAGAGGGGGGCTTGTATGAGTATGAAATGAAACAATTCTTACCAAGACAGTAAAAGGGCACCCTTTTCTTCGGTTTATGCGTTGAAACATAGCGGGCCAATGATGGGCCAAACACGGTTAAAATCTTCGCTGTGCACGGAGCATACTTCCGCTGCATGAACATTGTATGGGAGATGATTAGGACGCAGTCTGGCAAGGTGAGGGTTGTGCGACCATTCGCAGGACATAGATCGTTGGATGTGAGAACCCCGCTGGCGAAGTATCTTTACTAACTATGAGATAATCCTTGCCGCGGTATCATGTGGATTGATCGACGAGTAGTCCCGTGACCAACCGCTGACGCAACCGCTGACGTCAAACCTGTACCTACCCACGTGACACTGGAAGTAATCATGTGTACATCAATGGCAATGAATTCGAAATATTATTCCAGTGTATTCTTCAGTTGTGGACATTAGATTATCCAACAAGTCTGTGTATTTAAAATCAATAGGGGTCTTCAGGATCTTGTATCGAACGAAACTAGAGGTCATTCTGAAACTACTTGCTGAAAATGGCGTTCAAGCTTACTCGGTTTCTCAGGGTAAGATATATAAGCCCGTAGTATTGTACGATTAGACACAACGGACCTTACGTGTACCAAGTTGCCTCGTAATACCGACGACAGGGGGGTAATATCATAATTTGAATATCTCTAATGTCTAGCTGTATGATGCTTATTTAAATACGGAGTACACTTACTACAATTAAGCACATGACAGGGCCTGACACTTTCATGGATGCTCCATCCATATCCCTTGCAATATATTCTCCACCGCCCAAAAAACAGATTCTATGTCTCTCAAACAGCACTTAATCTATCAGGCAAATAACTAGTCTTTTAAAAATACACTAATATGCGCACACCATGCCTTTTTTCCGTGTTACAGTTTGATGTTGGTGAAGGGAATAACTACTCGAGTTCTTAATGAGCCCCTGTTCACACGAGAATGCATATATAGCTAACTGAGCGCTTACCGCCTGTACCGTATATTTACATAGAAATTGTGGAACATTACACAACTGACTAGAATATATAGCGGGACTATGTTGTGATAGAGACACCGTTTAAGCATGCACATCTATTAGTACTCCCGAGTAGGGGGATATCTAGTAATATTATCGCCAGACTGTGTGTATCTGAGATAGAAAATATGTTTAGGTACGAGATCGAGCAATGGGGTATATATGATAGAATAGAAGCCACCGCTTCATAGTATGGATACCCGACTCCAAATTCAACTGTACACTATGCGCTCGTACCAGAGGATAAGCTTAAGGAATGTCCATGGCCAAAATACCCGCTCAAGTTTCTTGGGAGATCAATAAATTGCAAGATATAACCTCAAATCATAATACTACTCTCGAGCTACAGCGAGCATTGCATATAATAACTAGTAGTGAGTACAAATAATTTCCAGCCCCAGCGGCCGTTATCCCTGTATCTAGGAGTCAAAAAAGATATTTACACCGTCAACAGCAGAAGATACAAACAGGGGCTGAATGGTACATACGTACAAAATCACCTCTCTTCCTCCACCTTTGTCACTCGGTCACTAACTGCCGGTTCACCAATTGCACCACGCTGCTTGAGGAGCTCAAGGTTGGTGGGGTCAAGGCCGGTGACTCCTTGTATATTCGCCCCACTGACACTCAAAAAAGTTCCCTGATCTGAAGCCCAGAGGCATGATACCTCCACTGTGGGAACACGTGCGCTATAGTCCGCTTTCTTTAATACATGCCACAGTTGGACCCCTCCCATTGACGTCCCAACAGCAATGAGGCCATTCTCGCCCCAGGCAAGAGAGGATACGGGATTCTGGGTGTCAAAGCTCAAAATGGGCTCCCCAGCGTGTAATGCCCACAAGCGGACGGTTGTATCCTCACTCCCGGAAGCAAGCAGAAGTCCATCAGGTGAGAAGGTAACACACGTAACCCCTCTAGTATGGCCCTGGAGGGTGTGTAGGAATTTGCAATCCGGTACGGACAACAGCCGGGCTGTTTTATCGTCACTGGCTGAGGCAATTACATTCCCATCCGGAGAGAATGCTACATGTCTTACTTCACCCACGTGACCCTGGTAATCGTGCACGTGGATCATCTCACGGTTTCGGACTGACCATAGTCTCACTGTTTCCCTGTTAAAAGCACTGAGTAATTGGCCATCAGGAGAGAATGCGAGACCATCGATACCACGCAACCTTCGGACATCTCCCAGATAAGTATCTTCAAGTGAAATCTCCCAAGCCTCCAATTCGAGTGACCAAAGGAATATTTCTCCAGAAATACTGCTACTAGCCAGCAGCCCTCGATCCGGCGAACATGTCCAGGCACCATGTAGACTATGGTAATGCCCAGTGTCTTCACCAGGAAGGGGTATTGTAATTGGTTGTTGCTCTTGTAATGACTGCTTCTCTACTATTGGATGAGGTGACCAGGATTGCAAAACGGGTAAGTGTTGCTGTTGCGTGGTGGCGACAAGAAGTGTGCTATCGTGGCAGAAGGCCAGGGCCAACGATGCTAACCCTGGTTTTGGGGCATGAACCAGCTTCGGTGCACATATGTGGCTTGGATCTAGTGACCACAGAGACAGGGCACCATACCCTGCCGAAGCGAGAAGCCTCCCGTCCCTCGAAAGTGCCACATGCGTAACTTGGTTTGTGGAGTGCTTCACATTAAGACCAGATTCTTTCGAATTCACATGCACTGTGGCCGCCTCGGGAATCAACCACTGTCGAACTGTGTTGTCTTCCGCCGCGCGTGCACCCACAGCAAGTTGTGTACCGTCCCAAGCGAATGCAAACCGATGTTCCACCTGCGAAATTCCTTCAAACAAATGTACAAGCACAAGCCGCCCACTTCCTACAGCCCAAATTCGGAGTCTTTTGTCACTACTAGCTGTAGCCATGATTTGACCACTGGTAGAAAAGCCCACCGCATAGGTGTAATCATTCTTACGAGGGAGTTCGAAGTCGTCAATGGGTCGGTCCTGCCCTACTGACCAAAGTTCTAACGACCAACCTGCACTGGCTAAAAGCTGGGAATCTGGCGCAAACGCCACGCTTAGAACCCGGTGCTTGCTCCTTAGCTTTTGAGTTTGCTCTGGTTTTCCGCTCTCAGTTAACCGTATGTGAATATAATCATCACTGGTAGACACGAGAAACTGTCCATTCGGTGAGAAGACAACAATGGGGTTCTGGCTCTCGGCGTAAAAGCGATAAAGGAGGTTTAGTTTTGTGATAGACCACAAGCATACTGATTTATCGTTACTGCCTGAGGCCAGTAACTCTCCATTCGGCGAAAATTCTACAGTGCAAACTCGATCGGTGTGCGAATCGAATGTATGTACAAGGCCTTGGTTTTTCCGGGACCATAACCGCACTGTCGTGTCACCAGAACCGGTCGCAACGTGGTCCTCATTTGGTGCGAAGGAAGCACACCAAACAACACTTGTGTGTCCCTCGAATGTATGCAGGAGCCGCGAATAGGTCACTGACCATACTTGTATAGTTCCCTCAAGCTTGCTATCTGCGAAATTAGCCCGGGATATAACGAGTAGCTCTCCATCTAGCATGTAGGAGCAGAGTATGGGCACATCGCAAGCGCCATCCTCGAGCCGAAAGTATGGCCCCTCGCCAAACCTACTGCCGCCCATGCAGGCGTCAGTTAGATTTGCCCCTCTGAGCCAAACACCTTGCAAATGCACACGACTGAGGTCGGCGGTCTGCAGTTGGGCATTTTCAAACCACCCAGCGCTTATATCAGCACCTGGGATGCGGACCCCTTGTAGATCATGCCCGGAAAAACGCCTCCCCGCGCGAACAAGTATTGTGATTGCATTTGCTGCAGCTACCTTTACTCCTGGATTTTTTTTAGATGCCTCCACACAGGCTAGCAATTGGTCCTGCAGGTTTTCATTCTGTTCTGCTTCTTCAACAATGAAATCGACGATCCCAGGGTCATCTACGATATTGAATTCGTTGAGCGGAGTATCGGTATCTGAGTAGATTGAATCTGGATCGTAACGGTGGAGTTCCTGCCACATAGATTGGGCAACAGTATAGTCACGAAGAGATTTGTGTAGAAAGCGGTATGATTGCCCAACCCGCACCAGTGGTAAACTGTATCGAAGAAGACGTTTTGCGGGTTCATCATTTGTCAAGAAGTATTTCCACACTACATTCTCGTTGATTTTCAGGGTTGAAGTTGAACGCCGTGGATTTGGGATATAGGTTGCTTGGAGTGACTTCTGGCGGTAAAGCTCCACACCAAATTCTAAACAGAATATTTCAGCTTCCTCAACAAAGTTTCCCTCACACATGGTCCTGAAGGAATCGGCCAGGCCGGATGGAAGTTGCACTGTGGAGAGTCGTTCATAAGCGGCGTTAAGCCAATGACCAAGAAACCTTTGGTACAGCGATACTCGCTTGAATTCGGTAGTGCTAGGTTGAACCGTCATCACCAGTTTTAGCAGGAACGGATTGCTGATCAAAGCTCGCAATTCAGGTCGCTCAACAAACTGCACATAGTCCTGCACTGTACGGTTTGGTGCCTCCGGTCGATCTTGTGCCGTAGTTGCCTCAATATACTTGGAAATATATTCCAAAATATCCTTGATCGAGAAGGGGGCTAACCAGTATTCTTGGAAAACTTGGGGTTGACCAGGTGGGTAGAATTTGATCTGATAACCCAAGCCAAGGTATTCAGGCCGACTAGTTATTACCGTCTTTGCCCTCCAATCGCCGAGCCTATTGTCTAAATAAAAGTTGCGATCTCGCTTCTCAATTTCATCATAACCATCAAGAATGAATACAAAGCGAAGTTGCTGCCTAGCCTTCCGGATCTTCTCTTCAGTCCAATCTCGTCGCCTGAAAAACTCGCCAATCAAATCTTGATTATGACGTGTTGAATCATGAAGACTTGCTAGGGAGAGAAATAACGGGATTGCTTTTGCCACCATTTCTTCATTAGTAGCAGCCTGACGCTGGTCATATTCCTCCCACAAGGCCCTGGCAAGGTAGTGTATGAAGGTGGATTTTCCCGAGCCAGCGGCCCCCTGAATTAGACATATTTTGGGGGTTGAGCTTGGTTTTAGAAAATCTTGTAGACGACCCAAGATACCGAAACGCTCTTCCTCTGGGGCATTCTGATGTGTCATGCCCTCAGCTGCAATATAGAGATTGAGCCGGAAGATATCGGTTTGGTCAGACTCGCCCAGATATCTGTTCTTGAGTTCTTGCAGTTCGGAATCTAAAGACTTGGAGAACAATACGTCTTGTTGTTGTGGTTCTGTGGATAGTTCAACCCATCAGCTCCGGCGAGAGCACGGTAATCTTGATCCAGGGGGACCTACGCAAGGCTTCGACCACCCGATGCTGAAACTCCACTAATGTCTCCTTGACCTCTTGCGTGGCATTGAGAATATCTGTTTGGGTAGAATGAGCGATTAGTTTTATCCTACATCACCAGCTTCAGGAAATTGGCGAAAACTTAAACAGCGCGGGGAAGTTGACAAGCATGGATTCTGTATAAAACCCCCAATAAGAAATGATGTGTGAAGGGGGAAATTCAGAATTGGTATGAATACCACCCCCGCTCTGAGGGATCCCCAAAGCCCCTTGACTCTGTAACTAGAAATGAACACCCCCTCGTTTGTGGTATTATACGGAACAGTAGTCTCATTTAGAGCCAAAGATTTGCGAGGGGCAGATCATTGAGACGTACTATCTAACCTCACCAGAGGCTCCATTTGGGCTTCAATCTGCTTGATCACTTCTTGCACCTTCTGAAGCTGGCTTGCATTCTCTAAATTTGAAAAAAGATTTATTAGACATTGCCCTTGAATAATAACCGCACAATAGTTGGCAGGACAACTACGGCCACCTTTGATTCTTTCCATGGTAGCCATCAGGGCATATTTCTCAAGTATTTTCTCTCTCTCCTGAATATCTTGAATCAGAGGTTGAATGGTGACTGAAAATGGTTCAATGTGCCCCAGGAGTCTCTTCACTACTGTGCACACAGGAGATTAGCAACATGACATAAGTAGAAATTTCGTGAATAATGTACCAGATTTTTTTTCGGGATTGAAATAATCCTTTGCTTTATCCAAGAAAATCTGGACGGCCGCATAGAGTTGCTTGAGATCCTCGTCTAACCCAATATCTGAATTCGTCGGACTGGCTTGGTGACGTTCCTGATAGATGAGGGCATAGAACTCGCAAGCTGCTATTTTATCAATAATGGTGGACATGGTGGCCTCAAGATTCTCCATAAACTGGACTTTGTTGACAGCAACCTGAGAGAAAGAGAAGTAGTAGGCCATTGTAAGTACCTTGCCTCCGAATCGAAACACCATCTAGCTGATACATACCACAAGGAAAGAAACAGAACCAACATACCATTAATACAAATCTAACTCCACCCCATACGAGAGCTACAATGTCTGGATAATGTTGTATGAGCACATCAACAATTTTCGCACACTCATCGATACCTTTCACGATCCGCCGCATACGTTCACCAGCATCAATTGTTCTGCCACCTCGAGTGTATATCCACTTTTGGTCTCCCAGACTTCGGTTGATTTCTAAAACTGCATCTTGTATGCTGCTGCGGAGATCCTTCTCCGGGGCACTTAAAGACGCAGCTATGGGGGCACAGAATTCTGCCTTCGTACCTTCCGAGAGCCCCTTTGCAGGCTTCGTCGATTCCGCCGCCGCATACAGTGCTGAGCCCGTGTTCGTGTCCACAAAGGTCGGACTTTCAGAGACTTCCCAGGACATTAGCAACGCAGGTAGTGATCTCGAAGGAAAGATGTACCTCGCGGTTGCAGCCCTACTGCAGCTGCAGTTGTGTACAGAACCAAATCATCATCCCTAGATTCTTTTCGCCCTGGAGAGTGCGTAGGGTTTGGAGCGCTACTTGGACGTTCCGAGGCTGTGCGAAGCCCTGAACCCAACTGCCGTGCGCTCTCTGACTGCGGAAATTTTGAGTCTGAGGAAACAGTCAGTCTTTTATGCTAATTTTATAGGAAAGACATGCCTCGCTGAGGGGCCATTCCATATTGAATAACTTCATGAGCACTGGAATTTGCTATGCCAATTCTCAGGGTTTCGGGAGGGGAGATTGGTTCTTGACTCGATATAACTTGATGACGTTGTGGTTGATACGAGCACGGGGGCCTGGGTAACAGCACTCGAAGGCAGGCTGGTGGTACTTCCAGACGGCTGCCCATGACTCATGGCCAGAGAAGGAGCCCCCGAGCTCCTACCCTCAGACTGTGATGTGGATGCCTCCTTAAACACGCCATGCCTAATTTCTCGCAGCCCCTGGCGCAGCGACCATTTTCCTTCGCCTTTATCACCGACCATTTATATGTTTGAGCCTCGAGGTTAGAGTGAGCTAAGCACAGAGGGAGAGTATTGCAATTGGCGGGTGTTCGTTTTCCTTCCGTTGCCTCCGACAAGACGATATGCCCACTGCGCAATAATCTGATTGCAAGGATAAAGCACCGCCTCATAGCCTTAGGCTGACTAGGCGTAGCTAGACTTCAAAAAAGAGAGCACTGAGGCCTCCACAGGAGCGGTCGTGCCAACCAGACTACACTGAGGTGGTGCGCAACAAAAGTCTGCACCAGCCTCGTTTTCCCAAATAGGAAGGAGGAAAGACTTTTGTTCCACACAGGAAAAGCAAATATGCCAGCCCCAATATGTCCCATCATTGCGTCTTGTAACATCGCCCAAACCCAAAGAGGGCTAAGGTAGGTACCCCAAAACACAGCTGGTTAAGAAAACGTATGTCGCAATGCCGAAGGGATGGGTATTTGAACAAATATTTGTAGGAGGCGATCGCATCCTTGGGTGTGGGTAGTCTTGTTGGTACGATAAATACCACTAGAAGCGAGTCATACTGTTCTCGCTCCCGCCACTCTAACCTGATCTTGGCATCTGCGATTTAATCGGGTGAGAACGAGATCGTAGCCATACCAGATTTCCGTGCGGCTGATCGAGATTGTGAGACTTACTTAAGTAGTGTTTGCCCCAATCAACCATACCGGCGGTCATGATGACGCTGGTATCAGCTTCCCTATCCTACGGTTATGTAATGGGAACTCCATGTTCATCAGGGACAGATGGTGCCCTTTATTGGCCCTGTAATGAAGCGCTCCCAATCTTACTGATTGGCCACCATTTTGCTACAATATCTCTATGGCACGATACGTGTACAAAATTTACAATCTTAATAAGTACTGTTAGCCGGAAGAAGCAATAGGCAGATTTCTAATGTCATTGAGTTCCCATAACATAAGGCATTGAATTCAAATTAGGATACATCCGATGGGATTTGGTGGACATCCCGAACTCGTTATTCTATTGGTAGTTTAGAGCTTTCCATTTTCGGATTCCCCCCTAGAAAATTACGATGATATCCGAAAGCCGAAAAAGCATTCAGTTGGTGCTATTCCGGTAACTAGATCCCAAAATTGCAGCCGTGAATCCCGACTAAGATCTCTATCATTCGGCTTGCACTTGTACTGTGAGCCTCATGATTGACGTTGCGCAGTGGCCCTGCCATGGGCTACCTACCCGGTAGTCCACAATAATAGAGCTCTATCACGAGGTTGGCTACTTGTGACCAGAAGCTGCACCGGACACTCAAACACCAGATAAATCCTAATTTACATACCCCGTGTATACATGTTGCTAGTTGGGTCCATGCAAAAGCATTACATATCGGGTGAAGCATATATGATCCGGTTATGGTGAACAATAGTTTATGCAAGTAACTCCGATGATGGACCTGGACTTGAACTTCTTTACTATAATGGAATACAATTCATACTGGACAAGCTCCGCACGATTCTGGCTGCAGTTCAGGGTACCCGCCGTCCACCGCCAAGTTATTATTTAATGGACAGACTGTATGAATCCATGCATAATTACATCCTAGCTGTGCTGAGATTTATATAATAAACCTAGCCTATATCAGCCCCCAATCCCCTTATCTAGATTACTTACATCTTCAGATTCCCACAACAATCCACCTATACTTCTAAGGAAGTGTGAGGAATAGTCTCTCCGTCTCCACCGCCACAAAGTGCACTCAGGCTCTCCATCATTTGCCACTTAGTCCTTCCTAACTCAGTCTTCCTAACAGTGTTGAGGCCAGCGTTCAACTTCAGGTGATCGATCACTCACTGTATCTAATTGAAGGCTAATCGTATGTGGTAGTGGCCTTCTTTTATGGTTTACCTACCTGAGGGAAAAGGGTGACGCAAGTAGGTTCCCTGCATGCGTACCTGAAACAATCTTGGTGAAACAGCAGAAACACATGCTGCAACCCTTTGCAGAATGTATCGGAAGTACTAAAAATAGATCTCCTAATTCGATTAAGAAATATTCCAAACACTCAACATCAAATTCAAACCATACACGACAGTAGCCACCTCGTACATATACGTACGTATAAGCGCCTTTTAAAGAATCCTCGACTATATTTTCAGTGCTCGAGATACCGCTCTCCTCGCTGTACTTAGCATGTTAGCCTTGTATACCCAGGGTGACCACTCGAATCTTCGCTCCATATTAGACTCCATCAAGTAATGAAACAGACGTTGAAAGGGTAGACGGGTTATATATTGCAACTAGTGGATGCTAGCTGCTGTTGATCGTACTTTCTCGGAGGAGCGAGATTCGGTACCGGGATGTGTCCCAGTGTGATCTTTGCACAATAGCCGTCGAAACATAGATCTATTCTTCGATTGCAGATTGTATGATGAAAATTTGCAGCAGCGACATGGGCACTCTTGCTTGGCGTAGGTACATATCTATACTAGCTTGGTGCGCGGGAATTTAATTGACCGAACCCGAGACCCAGCAATTCAGCCATATATCCTTGCAACGTCTTGCTGCTAACTAAACTACGCTCGGCTGGTAAAATTCAAGGGGTAAATAGAAAGTGATAGTGATATATGTATAAGCATCAATATTATAAACACTATGCTGAATTCGAAGCTTGAAGATGATTCCTCAAGAGCCGAGAGTTGGATCATGGAGGCCAACAGGAGTCGACCAGTCAGAAAATGCGTGTCTTGCTGCCAAGCTAAGGGGGTGCCACAACAATTGTGTTTCGGGTCGGGCCGAGCCATCCCGGTAACTGGACAGGGTATATGACGTTTGCGCTCATGCCTACATATTTTCCGACAAAACTATGACCCTTTACTAACGGACACCCCTAAAAGTCTCGCTCCGAAACCAAGCAGCTTCAATTGAATTGCGGTACCGTATATTGTGGAACAGCTCAGTAATAGATCTATAGAACCTAATGTGGTTGAGTACTATCTTCTGCCATCGCGCTGCAAGCTTTTTCAAGTGCACAAATTGGTGATCGTCACTAGTGACGCAACGTCATACCAATAGTGAGTTAACTGAGTCCGGCAACTCTAACCGTCTTTTTGAATAGTATGAAATCGCACGTGACCAATCTGCAGCTAACGATACCTATGTGATGGCGCTAAACCAGACTAATGGCGCTACACTATTGGTATCAGCTTGAAAAAACCTTCCTCTCTAATCCGCCAACGACAGCGCAACCGGTTGCGACTCATCAGAACAAACCACAAAAAAGAAATCCAGCCAACGCGAAAAAAGGAAACAACTGTATCATCACAATAATTAGCTATTGAGTTTCCAAATGAGCGGCCGAAGGTTTAGCCATGACTACCGTAATAATGGTTATTGAAAGCCAAATTTACTGGTCCATCATTCGTAAAGCCGAGACATGCATTCCTATAGCTATATTGCATTTATCTGGACATGCTTCTATGGCATTTCTACTCCGTACTGTAATACCTTTAACTGTAGATGCGAGGAGCCTACAAGAGATTTCTGAAGCTAAATATATACCTACCTAGGTAAGTAAAGCAGCAATGCCAAAAAGTACAATTAGACTTGGTTGTAATATATGTTGGTGCGATAGTAGTAGTATATGAGGTTAGATGCAATTTGGGAATTCTAAATCATTGTTATTTAAAGCAGTAACAAGATATATTGGCTACTGCTGAATTTTTAATGCACCGTAGATCGGTACGGCCTGGGGGCCATTAGTGCAAGTATTAAACAATCGGCTAAATGCAGGAGAACATGTGTTACCCTACATCTTTTCCCACGAACGTCTCTTGAAGATTGATATTATAAATATTGCCCTATCTATATTGGACCCCACACTTATTGTAAGTTCAGTCAATAAAACTCCCTACCAAAGATCTTTGCAAGATTTTCTTCGTTGCAAAACAATTTCAGATGCTCCTCCAAAGGCTGCAAGACCTTATGATAGACCTCGGTTTTGAACTGATCCTTCTCCAACTGAATTTCCCTGTGGTCTAAGCCAGTATACAGCGTCTCACAATGTCACCGTAACTGTCCCCTGCATCACCGTACAAATCATCTATCAGTCTGACTGCCGTGCAATATTCTGCCATATCTGGCGTTCCGCCCTCTCCCCCAAACCGAGTTTGGAATGATTCCAAGCTCTCCCAATACCACAATTCAACAAGGATAATACCCAGTGAGAACAGGCTTTTATTGCACCGGATCACGCGGGACTCATGATCAATAGACCGTTGAGGCATGGGGCTATCTGAGGTGAATGCCCGATGCACAAGTGGAGTTGCAAGAACTCCATCTCTCTGTTGATCCGACTCCTCCTGGATAAAGAAGATATCCTGTTTACCCCACCGCTCCCTCAGCCACTCTGTCTCATGTAGTTGCATTACAGATGAGGCAAGCTTAACACCCAGTATCAGTCTTGCTTTCCTAGGAGGTGCCGGCAATGTTAATAGGTGAGCTAGTGGTACAGTCTTTGCTGGTTTGGAGAGGTAGAACGGTTGCTTTGGGACCCACACTCGATACCGTGTATTTTCCTTGGAAATTAGCACTCCGAGGCAAGCGTGGATTTCAGGTGCTTCCCGAAGAATGGAACAGAAGCTTTGTATTATGCGTTCAGCAAGGGTGGGCTGAGCTGCAGGTGGTAAATTAACCGAGACTCGCCCAGCTCTGGTGGGAGCACGCCTGGGGCTTGTGCTTCGAGATCTTGGCGACAACGGAGGTGGAGCTAGCATCGCATTATCTACTAGGGCCGAAGTAACACTCCTCCCGCCATTTCGCATCGCGGGAGCCGGCTCGGAGACGACTGGGAGCGTGTGTTCGCTAGGGCTGATCCTCTGTTTCTTTGATGTTGTTGGGATTTCTTGTTCACAATCCGATTGGTTCAATGAACTATATAAAATATTGTTAGTTGTGTAGCCGTGGAAACACTAGTACGAGACCCGCACCTGCTCAATCTATTTTCCCGACCATTCAAACTTGGAACCAAGTCCCCCTGAGCCTTTATAGCTTGTAAACAATCTCCGGGTACGCATGGCATGATTGGGCTCGGGCTTAAGCTTTCCGTTGGCAAATGCTCGAGCTCCAATCCCCGCCATTGACAAGGCACCTTTCCTTGCTTTGTGACTGGAATTATGAAGTTAAATCGTGAGGGCGAATCTGTCACTTCAAGATCAAGATCCTCCACCTTGGGATTCACTAATCGCATTTCCAGTTGCAGATTGACGCTATGTGATGCCTATCATACAGGTATGTTAGCGGAACATATGTGCATTCTCCGGTATAAGCACTTGTTACTGGGAGCCGTTCTCTGAGTGAGTAATGATATAACTATACAAAATAAAACAAATAAAAATCAACACACACCTGACATGCACATGTTATTTCCAGTTTCTCTTTCAAAGCACTATATAGCAACATAGAGTGCCACCTGACTCTCTTGTAATGTTCGGCAACGTTGAGCTTGCTAGGGGCACTTATAGTCCTTGCTTGCCGCGCACCATTCACCAGTTTATCGAGATCGTAGTTGAGGTTGCGCATCCGCGTCAGCTGACTGCTACGGTAATCTCCCGAGAGTCCGATGGCAACCGCGTTAAGCATCCGCCGATATCCAGCCTTAGGAGGAGCGGATCAATAACCTGAAATTAAACCTACTCGGGTGGAAGTCTGATATGTAGCTCAACTCACTTTGTCTTTTTCATATCCCTTGAATTTTCTAATCAACTCTTCCAATATGAGGTTCAGCTCTACACAGGCATCAACAAAGCTTGTCACCGAAGATGAACGTAGATGTGCCAGTAACTTGGCTTCCAAACTTGCACTCCACGGTGGTTTTCCAGCCGCGTCTGCATCCTCTCCAGCAAGCTCCAGGAGGGTATACCATGTGTTGTCAAATTTACATCCCTCCATATCAATTGCTCGTCTGAATTGCTTAAGCGCTATCCGGTACTGCCACATTTCTTTGACTATATCCGCGGAGGAGATGTATATGTCAAGTCCCTGGATAAGAATCGGGAATGCGGCGAGTATAAGTCCTGCCGTTTCAATGCCAGTGGCCATATTGTAGAATATAAATTTGGGGGCAGATACCGTTGGGGAAGGCACAAGACTAGTTGGGGAACGCAAAGAAGTCGTGTATTGGAGTATGGCCACGCGGGGAAATTGCAAGCTTACAGCCTTGTAAACTGGACTAAGTACCAGTCAGTATTTTTGGACTAATGCGGCTGAAAATTAACGAGGTGGGGTAATGACCAGGATCATCGCATTCAGTTTGAGTCCTTGATCCTATCCAGGTTTACAACGATTCTCACCACTCAATCCGTCGGGACATGGAAGCCGTACTGCTCACAGGGGTCCCTGCTCCTGCTCGGATATCTATTGACTCGCACTACCTATTATGCATGAATTCTTGTGATCAACTTCGCACTCTTCTTGAAGCCCCGAATTGTGCTCCATCTAAGAAGCGGCTATTACCTAATTTTGTGGATCTAATCGGGCGGCTCAGGGTGTGGGCCGGAGATACTGGTGCCCATCGAAGCGGAAGATCAGGGATTTCTTTAGATCATCGTTTACGAGAGGCTTCACACGTTCATGCCCGAGTAACAGGTTTGTTACAAGAGCTAGATAATGACCTGAAAGAAGGTGACACCCGTCGTTCTAAAAATCGCTCTGGGTTCTGTGGTGCTGATATTACATGCAGCTATCGGAATTTTCGACCATGGTGAATCAGAACCCCTTTGGCAGATTTCTATAGCCGACGATGGTATGCAGGGTGTACCCCCAGGGCCAGTGGAGGAGGGTGGAACGAACAGTAGCGAACTTGAGAATATTCTGTCGGATATTGAGGACATCGTTTCATCTCTCTACCAGCTATCAATTGCTATTCGCAACCCGGCTGCCAGGGATAGACTCCAGAAAATCGCAGCTATCAAGATTTCAGATTCTGAATTAGAACGGGATATCCAGCTCATTTCCCACAAGTTTCCTAATGCCCCTAGGTTCCTTATAGAGAGACTGGGGAAAGCGAGTACCAGGCGGAGGCAACTTATGAAGTACTATAGAAATCATCATGACACTATCCCTCGCAATGCCGAACATCCTTTGCCGAGAACGAAAGACATGGAGATTCATAATCAAGGTATCGCAATCGCCCCCCCCTCGAACAGTGGAAAACGGAGTTTCACGGACATGAATACAGAGAGCTCCATGGTCAATGATCCTGATACAGCATCTACGGTCCTTAAGTCGCAGGCCACCGTTCCGGTGATCCCCCGGATTTTAAATATACCGAATATATCTACTATTGGGGTTTCCTCTGACGAAGGTGACTCTGAAACGTCTGATGCCACGTCCAAAAACGAGCAAAGCAGATTGGATATCCCCCCTCTTCCAAGTTTTAATGTTGCGTACGATGGTCAACAACATGCCATCCAGTGTCCTTATTGTTTTACATTAGTTACCATTTGTGATCGCCGTGCATGGAAGTAAGTAAATGAACAAAGCCTTTGAAGTGTGCCAGAAGATAATTTGACCCCGTGAATCTTAGGAAACATGTATTCCGCGACCTACAACCTTATATATGCACGCACCTCGACTGTCCAAAACCGGAAAAGCTATATGATAGCGAGCACGAGTGGTATGAACACGAGTTGCAACATCACCGAAGGGAGTGGTTCTGCAACGACTGTTCACAGGTTTTCCTTGAACCAGCACTCTTTGAAAGGCACCTCAAGGAGTGCCATGAAGTGTTATTCATGGCTATGGAGAGTAATGTGAGGACGGTAACTGACAGGTGTGAGCGTGCTAAAAGCTCAGAGGAGCCCTGCACGCTCTGTGGGGAGGATATTATAGCCGCTAACGTGAGGAAACACCTTGCTCACCACTTGCAGGAGCTGGCTCTGTTTACTCTGCCACATCTGCATAATGAGATCCAAGGCGGGACCGGCTCCGCCGTTGTTCAGGTCTCACAAGCAGCACGGGATATAGATAAAAATCGCCCATGTGAAGACACGCGGACGGCGCTGGAACCTGACTATGATTCAGGGTATGGACGTGATTTATCTACGACAATCTGTGACGGGTTGTTTGACTTGGGCCCACTATTAAGGAACGAAACAACTTCAACCCCGATACAAACGCTCTTGGGCTGGAACACTAGCTTAAACCCCTTGACCCCTGACTCCACCCCGATACCTAGTCTGGTTGGCACAAGCTCTCGTAGAGACCCGATACCTAGGACCGTCTGGAGCGCTAGCATAAACCCCTGGACCCCTGACTCCACCCCGATACCTAGGACACAAACGCTCTTGGACTGGAACACTAGCTTAAACCCGTTGACCACCCAGATAAGTCTGGCTGGGAGAACACCCACTGGCCCACAATCCCCAACTGAAATAAATCGACTGCATTATGGTATCGAGCGAACTCGAGGGCCACAAGGAGTAGCGGGCGAAAATTCCCTTTGGCCGTCAGCCGCGTACATTTGCCCCGCATACACCGAATACGCCGGTCACGGAGACCCCTTGATCACCCTTCCATTCGGC
>Ga0307511_10000678_pt1 | contig 36277 bp, 27 predicted proteins | sample 13_EM_MG_FD_200266 | JGI IMG/M metagenome (GOLD analysis project Ga0307511, IMG submission 200266) | Populus trichocarpa ectomycorrhiza microbial communities from riparian zone in the Pacific Northwest, United States - 13_EM | ecosystem: Host-associated > Plants > Roots > Unclassified | place... | reverse complement strand
TCTGGAACGCCCACGCCGGTCCCCTCTGGCGCCGCTTCTCCACCTACCTGCGCCGAGAGGTCGCCAAGCGCGCAGGCCTCTCCCAACGCCGATTCCGCGAACACGCCCGGGTGTCCTTCGCCAAGGTCGCCGAGTACCAAAAGCGCGGCGCCGTCCACTTCCACGCCGTCATCCGCATCGACGGCCCCACCGGAGGCGACACCCCACCCCCGCCCTGGGCCACCGCCGAACTGCTCACCGACGCCATCCGCACCGCGACCGCCAAGGTCCGCGTCGACGGCCCGACCATCGACGACCGCACCCACACCTTCACCTTCGGCCGCCAACTCGACGTCCGCACCATCCGATCCGCCGACTTCAACGACGGCCAGGAGCTCAGCGAACGAGCCGTAGCCGCGTACATCGCCAAGTACGCCACGAAGGGCGCCGAGACAGCCACGGGAGCTCTCGACCGCCCGCTCAAGTTCGCCGCCGAACTCGCCCACCTCGACATCAGCGAACATGCCCGCCGCCTCATCCGAACGGCTTGGACTCTTGGAGCCCGGAAGAGCCTGGAGCACCTCCGTCTGCGCGCCTGGGCTCACATGCTCGGCTTCCGCGGCCACTTCTCCACCAAATCCCGCCGCTACTCCACCACCCTCGGCGCCCTCCGCGACGCCCGCGCCGAATGGCGCCGTGCCCAAGCGACCCCCACGCCAACAGAACCCCACACCAACACGACATACGTCCTCGCCCACTGGGTCTTCGCCGGAACCGGCCTCTCGTCCACCGAAGCCTGGCTCGCCGAGACCCTCGAACCCGCCCTCGGAACGGAAGGAGAGCCCACCCGTGGCTGAGCCGCGAGCCTTGACCGCCGTCCCGGAACTAGCCGATCCGTCCTTGGTCCTGCTGACCGTTGAAGAGGCGGCACGGCGACTCCGTATCGGCCGTACGACGTGCTTCAAGCTCGTGCTCGCGGGCGAGATCGAATCGGTCACGGTCGGCCGCCTGCGCCGAGTTCCGGCTGAGGCGCTGCCCGCATACGTCACTCAACTCCGCCGCCGTCCCGCCGTAGCGGCCTGAAGGGGGGAGACATGGCAGAGACCAAACGCACTCGCCAGCCCAACGGCGCCTCATCCATCTACCTCGGCAAGGACGGCAAATGGCACGGCCGGGTGACCGTCGGTGTCAAAGACAACGGCAAGCCTGACCGTCGTCACATCGAGCGCAAGACCAAGCCCGAAGTGACCAAGGCCGTCCGCGAGATGGAACGGGCCCGCGATGACAAGAAACTTCGGAAACCGGGCAAGGGTTGGACCGTCCAGAGCTGGCTTGAGCACTGGGTCGAGAACATTGCCAAGCCGTACGTCTCCGAGAACACGTACGACGGGTACGAGGTCGACGTACGTGTTCACCTCGTCCCCGGCTTGGGCGCTCACAAGCTCGACCGCCTGGAGCCGGAGCACCTCGAACGCTTCTACCAGAAGATGCAGGCATCCGGGAGTTCGGCCGGCACAGCCCACCACGCTCACCGGACGATCCGAGTCGCCCTCGGTGAGGCAGTTCGCCGTGGGCACGTCGTCACCAACGCCGCCGAGATCGCCAAGGCTCCTCGACTCGAAGAGGAGGACATCGAGCCTTACACGATCGAGGAGGTACAGAGTCTGCTCGTCGAAGCGGCCAAGCTCCGCAACAGTGCGCGGTGGGTCGTCGCCCTGGCGCTCGGTCTCCGTCAAGGCGAGGCACTCGGCCTGCACTGGGAAGACGTCGACCTCACCTCCGGTTACGTCCGCATCCGTAAGAACCGGCTGCGTCCCAAGTACGCGCACGGCTGCGGTGCCAACCCGTGTGGCCGGAAGGCAGGCTACTGCCCCAAGAAAGAGCAGACCCGCCGCGAGCACAAGTCCACCAAGTCCCGAGCCGGACGGCGCACCATCGGCCTGCCCGATCCGCTGATCAAGATTCTTCGGCAGCACCAGGAAGCCCAGGAGCGGGAGCGGATCGTGGCCGGTACCGACTGGGAGGGCAAGGGGTACGTCTTCGCCTCGCCCGTTGGCGGACCACTGAGCCCGAACACCGACTTCCACGTCTGGAAGCGGCTGCTGCGGGATGCCGACGTAAGGAACGGCCGTCTCCATGACGCTCGCCACACCGCCGCGACCGTCCTCCTGATCCTCGGCGTCCCAGACGTCGTGATCGACTCGATCATGGGCTGGGAGCCCGGGGGAGCGGCCAGGATGCGCGCTCGCTACATGCACGTGACGGGGACCATGCTCCGCAAGGTCGCCCAGCAAGTCGGAGACGCGCTCTGGGTGTTGCCCGAGTCCAACACCGATACCGACACCGAAGAAAAAACCAACTGAGACGGAAAGTGAGACGGAGAACGACGAAGGGGCCCGCTGCAAGCAGCGGGCCCCTTCGACATCGTGCCCGGTGAGGCACTGGCGGAGGATACGAGATTCGAACTCGTGAGGGGTTGCCCCCAACACGCTTTCCAAGCGTGCGCCCTAGGCCACTAGGCGAATCCTCCGCGGCAAACAATACAAGACGTTGAGGAGTGCTCGCGAACTCGTTCCCCCCGCTCAGATCCTGTAGCCTGTGCGGAGCCCCTCACGCGGCGCTATCTGACTGAACTCCCCCAGGGCCGGAAGGCAGCAAGGGTAGGTTGGCTCTGGCGGGTGCGTGGGGGGCGCTTACGTTTCCGGTGTCAGTTCCTCCTGCTGTGTCTGGCGCCCCGGTGTCTGCCGCTCCGGCGTCCGCGCGAGCTCGCCCGTCGGCCCCCGTTGTCAGTGCGCGCCTATAACCTCGTACGCGTGTCGTCTCTCGCGCTGTACCGCCGTTATCGCCCGGAGTCGTTCGCCGAGGTCATCGGGCAGGAGCATGTAACCGACCCGTTGCAGCAGGCGCTGCGGAACAACCGGGTCAATCACGCGTACCTGTTCAGCGGGCCGCGCGGCTGCGGCAAGACCACGAGCGCGCGCATCCTGGCCCGCTGTCTGAACTGCGAGAAGGGCCCCACGCCCACGCCCTGCGGCGAGTGCCTGTCCTGCACGGACCTCGCGCGCAACGGGCCCGGGTCGATCGACGTGATCGAGATCGACGCGGCTTCGCACGGTGGTGTGGACGACGCCCGTGAGCTGCGCGAGAAGGCCTTCTTCGGGCCCGCGAGCAGTCGGTACAAGATCTACATCATCGACGAGGCCCACATGGTCACGTCGGCGGGCTTCAACGCCCTGCTCAAGGTCGTCGAGGAGCCCCCGGAGCACCTCAAGTTCATCTTCGCGACCACCGAGCCCGAGAAGGTCATCGGGACGATCCGGTCGCGGACCCATCACTATCCCTTCCGGCTCGTGCCGCCGGGCACCCTTCGCGACTACCTCGGCGAGGTGTGCGGGCGGGAGAACATCCCCGTCGAGGACGGCGTGCTGCCGCTCGTCGTGCGCGCGGGCGCCGGTTCCGTGCGTGACTCCATGTCCGTCATGGACCAGTTGCTCGCGGGGGCGAGCACCGACGGTGTGACCTACGCCATGGCGACCTCCCTCCTCGGCTACACGGACGCGTCGCTGCTCGACTCCGTGGTCGAGGCCTTCGCCACCGGTGACGGCGCCGCCGCCTTCGAGGTCGTCGACCACGTCATGGAGGGGGGCAACGACCCCCGCCGTTTCGTCGCCGACCTGCTGGAACGCCTCCGCGACCTGGTGATCCTCGCCGCCGTGCCCGACGCCCTGGAGAAGGGCCTCATCGACGCCCCGGCCGACGTCCTGGAGCGCATGCAGGCACAGGCCGGCACCTTCGGCGCGGCCGAACTCAGCCGCGCCGCCGACCTCGTCAACACCGGCCTGACCGAGATGCGCGGCGCCACCTCCCCCCGCCTCCAGTTGGAACTCATCTGCGCCCGCGTGATGCTCCCCGCCGCGTACGGCGACGAGCAGTCGGTCATGGCCCGCCTCGACCGGCTCGAACGAGGCGTCAACTTCGCGGGCGGCGGCGGAGCGCCCGCCATGGGATACGTCCCCGGACCCGACGTTCACGGCGGCCATCCCCAGGCGCAGGCCCAGACGCAGAACCAGGCCCAGGCCCAGGCCTACGGAGGAGGCGGCGCCGCGCCCGTCCCGCCGGGCGGCGGTGCCGCTGCCGCCCGGGCCGCGGTACGAGGTCCAGGGGCACCCGGCGCCACCCCGGCCCCCGCCCCCGGTGCCCCCTTCGCCGGTACGACACCGGCCGCCCCCGCCCCCGCGACGCCGCCGGAGGAGGCCCCCGCCCCCGCAGCCACCGCCTACTCCCAGCCCGCCCCGCCGCCCCAAGCGCCCCCGCAGCCGCAACCCCAGGCACAACCCCCTGCCTCCGCTCCCGCCCCCGGCGCCTGGCCCACCGCCACCGCCGCAGGCAGCGGTCGACGCCCGGGCGGCTGGCCCACGGCAACCCCGGCGGGCGGCGGCCAACCCCCGTCCGCCCACAGCGCCCCCGCACCCACGCCCGCCCCCTCCGCCGTACCGTCCTCCGCACCGCAGGCGCACGCCGCGGCCCCCGTTCAACCCCCGGCCGGCGGCCCCGACCCCCGCATGCTCTGGCCGAACATCCTGGAAGTGGTGAAGAACCGCCGCCGTTTCACCTGGATCCTGCTCAGCCAGAACGCGCAGGTCACCGGCTTCGACGGCACGACCCTCCAGATCGGCTTCGTCAACGCCGGGGCGCGGGACAACTTCAACAGCAGCGGCAGCGAGGACGTACTGAAGCAGGCGCTGGCCGAGCAGTTCAACGTCCAGTGGAAGATCGAGGCGGTCGTCGACCCGTCGGGCGGCGGCACCCCGCCCCCGCAGCCGGGCGGTTCCTACGGCGGAGGCGGTGGCGGCGGCGCGGCGGGTGGCTACGGCACCGCACCCGGTGGCTACGGCACCCCCGGCCCCGCCGCGCCCGCCCCCCGCCCGGCATCCACGCAGCCCACCCCCGCCTCCGCGCCCACGAGCACCACCAACTCACCCTCGGCACAGGCGCCCGCCCAGCCCCAGCCCCCTGCCGCCCCCTCCCCGGCCCCCGTCCACCACACCGTCTCCGCCGAGGACGACACCCCCGAGGACGACGACCCCGACCTCGACGAGTCGGCCCTCTCCGGCCACGAACTGATCGTGCGGGAGCTGGGAGCAACGGTGATGGAGGAGTTCACGAACGAGTAGGGCGCCTCCTTTCACCCCGCCACCTCGATGCCCTCAGGGGCGCGAGGAACTGCGCGACCAGCCCACACACACGCGCATCCCGCAATGGACCCGAGCCACCCACCCCCGACCCGGGCTCCCGTCCACCCCCGACCCGGGCTCCCGTCCACCCCCGACCCGGGCTCCCGCCCACCCCCGACCCGGGCTCCCACCCCCACCCCGACCCACCTCACCCTCACCGTGACCTAGGCTGACCCCGTGAACGTCCTTGTCATCGGTACCGGCGCCCGCGAACACGCCCTGTGCCGTTCTCTGTCCCTCGACCCCGACGTCACCGCGCTGCACTGCGCCCCCGGCAACGCCGGCATCGCCGAGGTCGCCGAGCTGCACCCGGTCGACGCGCTCGACGGCGCCGCCGTGGCCGCGCTGGCCACGGAGCTCGGTGCCGAGCTGGTCGTGGTCGGTCCGGAGGCACCCCTTGTCGCGGGGGTCGCCGACGCCGTGCGCGAGGTCGGCATCCCGGTCTTCGGCCCCTCCGGGGAGGCCGCGCAGCTGGAGGGCTCCAAGGCCTTCGCCAAGGAAGTGATGGCGGCGGCAGGTGTCCCGACCGCCCGCTCGTATGTCTGTACGACGCCGGAGGAGGTCGAGGAGGCTCTCGACGCCTTCGGTGCGCCGTACGTCGTGAAGGACGACGGACTGGCCGCCGGCAAGGGTGTCGTAGTGACCGACGACCTCGAAGCGGCGAAGGCGCACGCCAACGCCTGTGAGCGGGTCGTCATCGAGGAGTTTCTCGACGGGCCCGAGGTGTCGCTCTTCGCGATCACCGACGGTGTGACCGTCGTCCCGCTCCAGCCCGCGCAGGACTTCAAGCGCGCGCTCGACGGCGACGAGGGCCCGAACACGGGCGGTATGGGCGCGTACTCCCCGCTGCCGTGGGCCGACCCGAAGCTGGTGGAGGAAGTACTCCAGACCGTCCTCCAGCCGACCGTCGACGAGCTGCGGCGGCGCGGTACCCCCTTCTCCGGCCTCCTCTACGCCGGTCTCGCGATCACGTCGCGCGGTGTGCGGGTCATCGAGTTCAACGCCCGCTTCGGCGACCCGGAGACCCAGGTGGTCCTGGCCCGGCTGAAGACCCCGCTGGCCGGTGTCCTGCTCGCCGCGGCGAACGGCACGCTCGAAGACCTGGCCCCGCTGCGCTGGAGCGAGGACGCGGCGGTCACCGTCGTCATCGCCTCGCACAACTACCCCGACACCCCGCGCACCGGCGACCCGATCACCGGCCTCGACGAGGTGGCCGCGCAGGACGCCCCGCACGCCTACGTGCTGCACGCCGGGACCAGGCACGACGGTGACGTGGTCGTCAGCGCGGGCGGCCGGGTCCTGTCCGTCACGGCCACCGGCACGGATCTCACGCAGGCCCGCGAACGCGCGTACGCGGCCGCGGCCCGGATCCGCCTCGACGGCTCCCAGCACCGCACGGACATCGCGGCGAAGGCGGCGGCGGGCCAGTAACCCCAAGCGCTTCCGCGCGCCGGTGAACCCCACAGGCCCCGATCCCGTCTCAGGATTCGGGGCCTGAACCTTGCCCTCACCCTTGCCCTCCGTCATCCACCTTTCCCCTGAGCCATTCCATCGAGTGACCGATGCCCCATCCGGCTGACGGGGGCCGGGGCCCCAACTATGGTGCGGCGCAAGCGTTCCGGCACTTGGCCCACCGGCATTGCGATGTCAGTGGCGGGTGCCACAGTGGGGGAGTGAGCAACGCCAGCAGAGCGGGACAGCACGGAGGGGGTGAGGTCCGGTCGTGACCGGTATGGGTGTGGAGGCGGGCGCGCAGGCGGCGCGTTCCCGGGCCTTGGCCGTGCTGCGCATCCGCAGCCGCGCGCTGGCCGTCGCCCTGTTGCCCGCCGCCGTCGCCGTGATCCTGCTCGCCGGCGGTTCCACCGGCCATCTCGTGGGCAGGGGCTGGGACCTCGCCCGCTGGATCATGAGCGTGGCCGCCGTCCTCGTGCTGCTCGCGGCCGGCGCGATCGCGCTGGTCGTCGTGCGCTCCCGCCCGGCCGTGAGTCCGACGGTCGCGATCGCCGAGGAGTCGGCACCCGACCTGTATCGCATGGTGCGCGACCTGGCCGACCGCCTCGACGTCCCCGCGCCCTCCGCGATAGCCCTCACCCCGGACTGCGACAGCTGGCTGGAGGACCGCACCCACCCGGCCCACGGCCCGCTCCCGCAGGAGGACCGCGACGAGATCACGGGCGTACGCGGCCTGACCCCGGCGCGTTCTCGTCGTACGGCGGCCTCTCCCGTCCTCGTCATCGGTTCCCCGTTCCTGTGGTGGATGCGGGTCGGTGAGCTGCGCGCGGTGCTCGCCCCGGTGATCGCGGGTACGGGACCTTCCGCGCACCCGGACATAGCCGCCGCCCGGCGTTTCGTGCGGGGTCTGGACGCGGCGGTGGCCGTGGCCTCGGCACCCCGTGGTCCCGTGTTCCGCTCGGTGCTCGCCGGTGTCGGCTGGGTGGCCCGGCTGCTGCTGCGCAGTTGCCGGGGGCACGCGGCCGAGATGGAGCGGGGGGTGGCCGCCGCGGCCGCCGAGCGTGCACAGGCTGTGGATTACGGACTGCGGATCGTCGCCCAGGAGCAGGTGGGGCTGGCGTACGCGGGCTGGGACCGGCTGCTCACCCGGGTCGCGCTGCCCGCGTGGCGGATGGGCCGCTGGCCGTCCCGGCTGGACGCGGGCGTCGTCGCGGCGCTCACCGAGTTGTCCCGCCGCGACCGCCTGGCCGAGGGCTTCGCCTCCCGGCTCGGCGAGCGCCCCGCCTGCGACCTGCTCGAAGAGCCCGGCACGATCGACGAGGCGACCTCGCTGCTGGCCGCCCGCCTCTTCCACGGCGGCCCGGCCGAGGCCGGTCCCGACTGGGCGCCGGTGGACTGGCAGGAGTACCCGGAGGAGGTCGTCGACCGCACCTGGCGCACCGACGCGGCCCGCCTCCACCGCGTCCTGGACACCCTCGGCGTCCGCCGTTCCCCCGACCCTGTCGCCCCGCACCACGACGCCCCGACCCTGGCCCGGGTGGTGGACCACCTGACGGACCCGGCGGCGGACGCCTCCGGCCGGTACACGGAGTCGGCCGCGGTCGACGGAACAGCCGACGGAACAGCCGACGGAACAGCCGACGGAACGGCCGCTTCCCTGGGGCCCGTTGACCTCGACCGACCCAGCGAACCGCTCACCGAGCCTCCCGTCCCTCACCGTCCCTCCCCCGAGCCCTACAAGGCGATGGCCGCGGACGATGACGAAGACCTCGGCGAAAGCTGCTCCCCGCACAGCGCGGCCCTCGCCGCCGGGCTCACCGCGGAGTTGGCACGCGAGGAGGCGGCGACCCCGGCGACCGGTTCGGCCCCGCCCGGGCAGGGGCCCGACTCCGCGCTCTGGGACGACGGCTCGCTGCCCCTCTTCCCGCTCCAACCACCGCGCAGCGGACGGGAGTTGCTCGCCGACCACGTCACGGCGATGGTCTGCTGCGCCGCGATGGACACGGCCGGCGCGACTCCCGGCCTCGACTGGCTCGACGGCCCCACCCTGCTCGTCAACGGCACGAGAGCGGCCGACCTCGCCCCGAGGGTCCTCAGCCTCGTGGAGGACGGCGACCCGGGCCCGCTGCGGGCGTGGCTCATCGACCTGGGCATACGCCCGGAGAAGCCGGTACGCCTCGTCTGAGCTCGCGCCCCGCCACCCCTCACGCGTATCGGAACCCAGAGCTCCACTTTTGGTCAATTCGCAACGACCAGTGACAGAGTGAGTGCTTAATGTGATGTGCTGGGGCCGATCCCGTACGCCGTCCCGTATCCGGCAAAGGCATGCGGCATACGACAGTTGGACGAAGAACCACCACGGGGGCACCAGGGAGGGGAGCGACATGGGGTCGGAGCAGATCCGCCGCTGGGAGTCGGGAGCGCTGGCGCACGCCGTGACGGACCCCTTCGGACAGGGCCCGGTCCCGTGGCTCCGGGGCAGCGAGACCTACTTCGACGACACCGGCCACGTCGTCCCCTGGTACGTGGACCCGACCCCCTCCCAGACCCCGGCGCACGCCCCCGGCAGGAACACCCCCAAGGTCCCCGCCCCGCGTGCCTCCGCGTCCGGCGGCGGCCCGCGCTCCGCCGACGACGTGCGCCGCCAGATCAAGGGCTTCACCCACGCGAGCGCGGTCGCACCCGGCGAGGCCCTCGACTTCCACGTCACCGTCGACCCGCCCCAGGAGTTCGGCGTCGACGTCTACCGCATCGGCCACTACGGCGGTGACGGCGCCGCCAAGATCACCACCAGCCCCCGCCTCTCGGGCATCGTCCAGCCCCCACCGCTCACCGCCGACCGCACGGTCTCCTGCCACCACTGGTGGCTGTCCTGGCGACTGCAGATCCCGAGCTACTGGAGCATCGGCGCCTATGTCGCCGTCCTCACCACCGCCGACGGCTACCGCTCCCACATCCCCTTCACCGTCCGCGACAACCACCCCGCAGACCTGCTCCTCCTCCTGCCCGACATCACCTGGCAGGCGTACAACCTCTACCCGGAGGACGGCCACACCGGCGCGAGCCTCTACCACGCCTGGGACGACGACGGCCGACTGCTCGGCGAGTCCGAGGCCGCGACGACGGTCTCCTTCGACCGCCCGTACGCGGGCGCGGGCCTGCCCCTGCACGTGGGCCACGCCTACGACTTCATCCGCTGGGCCGAGCGCTACGGCTACGACCTCGCCTACGCCGACCACCGCGATCTGCACGCGGGCCATGTCGACCCCACCCGTTACCGGGGGTTGGTGTTCCCGGGCCACGACGAGTACTGGTCGACCCCCATGCGCCGTACCGTCGAGCTGGCCCGCGAGCACGGCACGTCCCTCGTCTTCCTCTCCGCCAACACCATGTACTGGCAGGTGGAGTTGGCCCCCTCCCCGTCCGGTGTCCCCGACCGGCTGCTCACCTGCCGCAAGCGCCGGGGCCCGGGCCGTCCGGTGCTGTGGCGCGAAGTCGACCGCCCCGAGCAGCAGTTGGTGGGTATCCAGTACGCGGGCCGGGTCCCCGAGCCGCACCCGCTGATCGTCCGCAACGCCGACCACTGGCTGTGGGAGGCGACCGGCACCGCCGAGGGCGAGGGGATCGAGGGCCTGGTCGCGGGCGAGGCCGACCGGTACTTCCCGCGCACCCAGCTCCCCCCGCACGACGAGCGCATCCTGCTCGCCCACTCCCCGTACACGGACAACGAGGGCGCCCTCCGCCACCAGGAGACCTCCCTGTACCGGGCGCCGTCCGGTTCCCTGGTCTTCGCCTCCGGCACCTTCGCCTGGTCACCGGCCCTGGACCGCCCCGGCCACGTCGACGCCCGCGTCCAGCGCGCCACCGCCAACCTCCTGGACCGCATCTGCAAGCACGACTGACCCCGTGACCGGAGGCCGGCCGCGCATACGGGACAATCGAGCCAGTTGGAGAGACCCACTGGAGGAACCGTGTCCGGATTCGTAGAAAAGCCCGAGCCGCTCCAGGTCCCGGGCCTGACGCACCTCCACACCGGCAAGGTGCGGGAGCTGTACCAGAACGAGGCGGGCGAGCTCGTGATGGTCGCCAGCGACCGCATGTCCGCCTACGACTGGGTGCTGCCCACCGAGATTCCCGACAAGGGCCGCGTCCTCACCCAGCTCTCCCTCTGGTGGTTCGACCAGCTCGCCGACCTGATCCCCAACCACGTCCTCGGCACCGAACTCCCGCCCGGCGCCCCCGCCGACTGGGCGGGCCGCACGCTGATCTGCAAGTCCCTCCGGATGGTCCCGGTCGAGTGCGTGGCCCGCGGCTACCTCACCGGCTCCGGCCTGCTGGAGTACAACGCGTCCCGCACGGTCTGCGGCCTCGCCCTCCCCGAGGGCCTGGTCGACGGCAGCGAACTCCCCGCCCCGATCTTCACCCCGGCCACCAAGGCCGCCGTAGGAGAACACGACGAGAACGTGTCGTACGAGGAGGTCGCCCGGCAGGTCGGCGCCGACACCGCCGCCCAGCTGCGCCAGGCGACCCTCGCGATCTACTCCCGCGCCCGTGACATCGCCCGTGAGCGGGGCATCATCCTCGCGGACACCAAGTTCGAGTTCGGCTTCGAGGGAGAGACGCTGATCGCCGCCGACGAGGTGCTCACCCCGGACTCCTCCCGTTTCTGGCCGGCCGAGGAGTGGGAGCCGGGGCGCGCGCAGCCGTCGTACGACAAGCAGTTCGTGCGCGACTGGCTGACCGGGCCGGAGTCGGGCTGGGACCGCAAGAGCGAGCAGCCCCCGCCGCCGCTGCCGCAGCAGGTCGTGGACGCGACCCGCGCGAAGTACATCGAGGCGTACGAGCGCCTGACCGGCCAGAGCTGGAGCTAGCCGCACGAAAAGACCCCGGTCCAGTGGACCGGGGTCTTGTTCCCGAGCGGACGACCAGGTTCGAACTGGCGACCTCAACCTTGGCAAGGTTGCGCTCTACCAACTGAGCTACGTCCGCGCTGCGCCGTGGCGCGAGAGCAACTATACCCAACCTCGCTCGCGTGCGAGACGCACTGCCGTATGACGGTTCTCGGCACCGAGTTTCGAGGCGGCCGAGGAGAGATAATTCCGTACGGTCCCCTGCGAGAGCGCGGCCCGTTCGGCGATCTCCGCGACCGGCGCCCCGTCGGCGGCCAGTTCCAGGACCTCGGCCTCGCGCGCGGTCAGCGGGGAGTCCCCGGCGGAGATGGCGTCGGCGGCCAACTCCGGGTCGACGTACCGCTGTCCGGCATGCACCGTACGGATGATCTCCGCGAGTCGCTGCGCGCTCACCGTCTTCGGGACGAACCCCCGCACACCCGCCGCGAGCGCCCGCTTCAGATGCCCGGGCCGACCGTGTCCGGTCACGATCAGGACCTGGCAGTCGGGCAGTTCGGCACGCAGCGATGTGGCGACCTTCACACCGTCCGCCCCCGGCATCTGCAGATCCAGTACGGCCACATCGGGCAGGTGCGCCCGCGCCATGGCCAGCGCCTCGGGCCCGGTCGCCGCCTCCGCGACCACCAGCAGATCGTCCTCCAGCCCGAGCAGCGCGGCCAGCGCCCCCCGGATCAGATGCTCGTCATCAGCGAGCAGCAGCCGTACGACATCGGCGGTCACGACGCGACACCCCCCGCCACCGCCGGCAGCGGCACGGTCGCCCTCACCCGGAAGCGGTCGTCGTCCACAGCCCCCGCCTCCAGGTCCCCGCCCACCGCGGTCAGCCTCTCCCGCAGCCCGACGAGCCCCGCCCCACCGCCGCCGGAACCGGTACCCCCGCCACTGCCCCCAGTACCCCTGTCGACCGCCTTCGCCCCGTCGTTCTCCACCGTCAGCACCACACTTGCCTCCGCCACCCGGACCGCGACCGTGCAGCGCCCCGCGTTGCCGTGCCGCAGGACGTTGGTCGTCGCCTCGCGGACCACCCAGCCGAGCGCCGACTGCACCTCGGCCGGCAGTCCCGCGGCCTCACCGGTCACCTCGCACTCGATGCCCGCGGCGGTCAACACGCCCTGTGCACCGGCGAGTTCGACGTCGAGCGCGGCCTCGCGATAACCCCGTACGACATCCCGCACCTCCCGTTGCGACTCCCGCGCGATCCGCTGCACCTCGATCATCTGCTCCACGGCCTCGGCCCGCCCGCGCCGCGCCAGCTGCACGGCCAGTTCGCTCTTCAGCGCGATCACCGACAGGTTGCGGCCCATCACGTCGTGCAGGTCGCGCCCGAACCGCAGCCGTTCCTCGGCGACGGCGAGGAGGGCCCGGGTCTCGCGGGCCTCGTCGAGTTCGTAGACGGCGTCGAGGAGCCAGACGGAGAAGACGGCGGTGAAGGCGAGACCACCGCCGGTGATGAGGACGATGAACGCGGTGACGAGCGCGGCCGGGGCGGCCACCCCCAGCGGGAGCTGCAGGACCAGCGTTCCGCCGACCACACCCGCCACCACCGCGAGGACCTGCCGCCGGCCGCGGACCCCGAGCGTCAGGGTGCCGGTGCCGAAACTCAGCACGCCCACCAGGAGCGTGGTCGCGGCGGCCTGCACCTGGTTGTCGTCGGGACTCCGCTCCCCCATGACGACCGCGACGACGGCTATCAGCGCGGTCACCGCCCCGAGGAACCACAGCAGCCGTACGGGCTGTGCCCGCCGGCCGCGCGTCCAGTCGAGCGCCCGGGAGGCGGTGGCGGAACAGAGCAGCGCGTGCACGGTCACCAGCACCGCAAGCCAGCCGGCGACACCCGCCCCGACCTGTGCGAACAGCGGCAGCCCGACCGCGCCCACCTCGATCAGGGCGAAGAAGTGGAAGGACCACCGGGTGTACGTCTCGACCTTCCCGGGCGTGGTCTTCCGCCCCCACCAGCCGCCGGAGCCGCGCGTGCTGCCAGATGTCCGCATGATCCGGTGCTCTCCGTACGTCAGCGCCGCGGTTCCCAGCGGAACCACCGCCGTACAGCAAACACCGCGAGGACGGTCCAGGCCAGCGCGGTCAGGACGGCTCCCAGTGCGTCGTAGCCGGACAGGTCGCCGGTCCAGCCGCCGCCGATCAGCCGGATCGCGGGGGAGAGCGGGAGGAACCGGCAGACGTCGGCGACCCGGTCGGACAGGAGCTGGAGCGGGACGATGATCCCGGATCCCATCATGGACACCAGCACCACCGGCAGCGCGGTCACCTGCGCGCTCTCCGCCGTCCTGGTCACACTGGCCGTGAGGGCGGCCAGCACGGCGCACAGGACGAGGCCGAACAGCAGCCCCAGGACGACGAGTTGGGGCGCTGCGGGCGCCCCGGCGTCCAGCAGCAGCACACAGGCCACGGTCAGCAGCACGGACTGCACGAACCCGAGGCACACGGCCGGCAGCGCGGTCCCGGCGAGGATCTCGGAGTCGCCGAGTTCCCCGGTGCGCAGCCGCTTGAGGACGAGTTCCTCGCGGCGCGCGACGAAGGCGCCGACGAGGGACGAGTACACGGCGAAGAGCAGCGAGAAACCGATCGCGGCGGTGAGCATCACCGAGCCGACCGACAGCCCCTCCCCCTTCAGATCCATCTGGTCGATCGCGGGCCGCACACTGAACGGCAGCGCCAGCGGCACGAACAGCGCCGTGACCACCGCGTTCCGGTTCCGCCCGAGCAGACTCAGCTCGGCCCGCCCCAGCGCCCGCATCCGCCCCGCCGGAGTGGTCGCCACGGCGTTCATACGGCCACCTCCTGTTCCCGCGCGATCCCCAGAAACGCCTCCTCCAGCGAGGCCGACCGCATCTCCAGCCGCCCCAGCTCGATCCGCGCCCGTTCGGCCCACACCAGCAGCCCGGTCGCCGCCCGCTGCAGCTCATGCGTCCGCAGCCGTACGACCCTCCCGGCCACCTCGTGCCCGACGACCCCCAGTTCGCCGAGCGGCGGCAGGTCCCCCACGAAGTACCCGGCGGGCAGTTCGAAGGAGATCCGCGAGGGCCGCCCCGCCGTCACCTCGGCCGGAGTCCCGGTGACCGCGATGCGCCCCTCGCTCATGATCGCCAGCCGGTCGGCGAGGCCCTCGGCCTCCTCCAGGTAGTGCGTGGTCAGCAGCACGGTCGTACCGCCGTCGCGCAGCGCCCGCACCAACTCCCAGGTGTCCCGGCGCCCTTCGGCGTCAAGACCGGTCGTCGGCTCGTCGAGGAACAGCACCTCGGGCGCCCCGAGCAGCGCGAGCGCGAGATCGAGCCGCCGCCGTTCACCCCCGGACAACTGCTTCACCCGTACGGCGGCCCGCCGCTCCAGCCCGACCAGCGCGAGCGCCTCCGGCACCGGCCGGGCTCCGCTCGTGCAGCCGGCCCACATCCGCGCGGTCTCGGCGACGGTCAGCTCGGACGGGAAGCCGCCCTCCTGCAGCATCACCCCGGTGCGCGGCCGTACGGCGGCCCGCTCGGTGTGGGGATCGTGGCCGAGGACGCGCACCCGGCCGCCGGACGGCGCCGCGAGCCCCTCCAGCACCTCGACGGTCGAGGTCTTGCCGGCGCCGTTGGTGCCAAGGAGCGCGAAGACTTCACCGCGCGACACGGAGAATGTGATCCCCCGCACAGCCTCGAACCCGCCCCCGTACACACGGCGTAGGTCGGTGACCTCAATCACGTGTTCGTGTTCGTTGGTGTCCATGGCTCCAGCGTCCCGGCGGCGGGGGCGCGGCAGCAGTGCGCGGTGTCATCACTCGGCATGACAAATGTCAGACCGGGGGCCGGGCATACGACGGTCGCCGGACATGGCGAAAGCCCCGGTCCAGTGGGCCGGGGCTTTCTATGGAGCGGACGACCAGGTTCGAACTGGCGACCTCAACCTTGGCAAGGTTGCGCTCTACCAACTGAGCTACGTCCGCATTGCCTCCGACCGGCTCTCACCGATCGGCGCGAGCACCAGCCTACCCGATCCACAGCAGTGGTCCGGACGGTGATGCAGAGCGGGTGACAGGAATTGCACACTGCGCCTTCCCCCTGGAAGGAGGATGTTCTACTACTGAACTACACCCGCGTGTACTCCGTGAGCTGGGCCTTTCGGCCTCGCCCCTCGGCGTGCTCCGAACTCTAGCTGACCAGGAGGGGTGCAGCGCAAGTCGGTTCCCCCGAGGGCCTCGTGACCGGTCGTCGGCCCAGCCCCACGGTCCTTCTACTGTGCGGCGGCGAACGCCTCGTAGACCTTCTTGGGGATGCGTCCGCGGGCCGGTACGTCCATCTTGTTCGCCTGTGCCCAGGCGCGGACGGCCGCCGGGTCGGGGGCGACCTCGGTCTGGCGGTAGGCCTTGCCCGACCTCGACCGCTTGCGACCTGCGTCCACGTACGGCGCGAGCGCCTTACGCAGTTTCTTGGCATTGGTTTGATTCAGGTCGATCTCGTACGACTTGCCGTCGAGTCCGAAGGCGATCGTCTCCGCCGCTTCCGAGCCGTCGATGTCGTCAAAGAGAGTGACCACGACCTTCTGCGCCACGAATATCGGTCCCTTCGTGCGACACCTGAAACCGCACTATCCGCGAGGGCGCACGGAGACGCCACGGAGGTGCGGAGATGTCGACTGTCCGCCTGTTAATGGGCAAAGTATCGGCTATTGCCAATTCATTTGTACAGTGCCCGGCAATGCAATGTGAAGCCCGACTAAATCTTCCCGCGTGTCTCCGCGCAATAGTGAGCCGGGATCGATCCGGGATCTTTCCCTGAACTTTTCGTGAAGACCCCCACTCGATGCCGGATCGTGATGGTCCTCACGTAGATTCCTACAACTCTACCCGCGTAGAAATTTTGTGCGGGTAGTCTGAAGACACCTGTCGAAGACCCGCAGGAACCTGCTCAGCACCACAACACCGGGAGTGCCAGTGGCACGCGTCGTAGTCGACGTCATGCTCAAGCCGGAGATCCTCGACCCCCAGGGCCAGGCGGTCCAGCGTGCGCTGCCACGCCTGGGTTTCGAAGGCATCTCCGACGTACGTCAGGGAAAGCGATTCGAACTGGAAGTTGACGGCCCGGTCGACGAGGCCGCGCTCGCCCGCATCCACGATCTTGCGGAATCCTTCCTCGCCAACACCGTGATCGAGGACTTCACCGTCAAGGTGGAGGAAGTCGCGGAGGCCGCGAAGTGACCGCTCGTATTGGCGTCGTCACTTTCCCGGGCAGCCTCGACGACCGGGACACCCAGCGCGCGATCCGCCTCGCCGGCGCCGAACCGGTCGCCCTCTGGCACAAGGACAAGAACCTCCACCAGGTCGACGCGGTAGTCCTCCCGGGCGGTTTTTCCTACGGCGACTATCTGCGCGCGGGTGCCATCTCCCGCTTCTCGCCGGTGATGGAGACGGTCATCGAGCAGGCGAAGTCGGGACTCCCCGTCCTCGGTATCTGCAACGGCTTCCAGATCCTCACCGAGGCGCACCTCCTCCCCGGCGCGATGCTCGGCAACAACCACCTGCACTTCATCTGCCGTGACCAGAAACTGCGGGTGGAGAACGCGGACACCGCCTGGACCGGTGACTACACCGCCGGCCAGGAGATCCACATCCCGCTGAAGAACATGGACGGCCGCTACGTCGCCGACGAGCACACGCTCGACGAGCTGGAGGCCGAGGGCCGGGTCGTCTTCCGCTACCTGGACGTGAACCCGAACGGTTCGCTGCGCGACATCGCCGGCATCACGAACGCCGCCGGGAACGTCGTAGGCCTCATGCCGCACCCCGAGCACGCGGTCGAGCCGCTCATCGGGTCCGGCCGCACCGACGGCCTTCCCTTCTTCACCTCGATCCTCAAGAAGCTGGTCAACGCATGAGCCGGACGCCTCTGGACACGGTCGAGCACGCGGCCGAGACCCCCGACGTCGAGCTGCCCTGGGCCGAACTCGGCCTGAAGAAGGACGAGTACGAGCGCGTGGTCGAGATCCTCGGCCGCCGCCCGACCGGCGCCGAGCTCGCCATGTACTCGGTCATGTGGTCCGAGCACTGCAGCTACAAGTCCTCCAAGGTCCACCTCCGCCAGTTCGGCGAGAAGGCCCCCCAGTCCGATGCGCTGCTCGTGGGCATCGGCGAGAACGCCGGTGTCGTGGACGTAGGCCAGGGCTACGCGGTCACCTTCAAGGTGGAGTCGCACAACCACCCGTCGTACGTGGAGCCGTATCAGGGCGCGGCCACCGGCGTCGGCGGCATCGTGCGCGACATCATCGCGATGGGCGCCCGCCCGGTGGCCGTGGTGGACCCCCTGCGCTTCGGCGCGGCCGACCACCCCGACACCAAGCGCGTTCTGCCGGGCGTCGTCGCGGGCATCGGCGGTTACGGCAACTGCCTGGGCCTGCCCAACATCGGCGGCGAGGTCGTCTTCGACGCCTGCTACCAGGGCAACCCGCTGGTCAACGCCGGTGCCATCGGCGTCATGCGGCACGAGGACATCCACCTCGCGAAGGCCTCCGGCGCGGGCAACAAGGTCATCCTCTACGGCGCCCGCACGGGCGGCGACGGCATCGGCGGCGCGTCGATCCTGGCGAGTGAGACCTTCGACGACGCGAAGCCGTCGAAGCGTCCCGCGGTCCAGGTAGGTGACCCCTTCCAGGAGAAGTTGCTGATCGAGTGCACGCTTGAGGCCTTCGCCGAGAAGCTGGTCGTCGGCATCCAGGACCTCGGTGCGGCCGGACTCTCCTGCGCCACAAGCGAGTTGGCGTCCAACGGCTCCGGGGGCATGACGGTCACCCTGGACGACGTACCCCTCCGTGACTCCACGCTCTCGCCCGAGGAAATCCTCATGAGCGAGTCGCAGGAACGCATGTGCGCGGTCGTCGAACCGGCCAAGGTCGACCGCTTCCTGGAGATCTGCGAGAAGTGGGACGTCATCGCCACGGTCATCGGCGAGGTGACCGACGGCGACCGGCTGGAGATCTTCTGGCACGGCGGCAAGATCGTGGACGTCGACCCGCGCACGGTCGCGCACGACGGCCCGGTCTACGAGCGCCCGTACGCCCGCCCGTCCTGGCAGGACGCGCTCCAGGCGGACGACGCCAACAAGCTTGCCCGGCCCGGTACTTCGGAGGAACTGAAGTCCCAGGTCCTGGCGCTGGTGTCGTCCCCGAACCAGGCGTCGAAGAAGTGGATCACGTCCCAGTACGACCACTTCGTGCAGGGCAACACGGTGCTGGCGCAGCCCGAGGACTCGGGCATGATCCGCATCGACGAGGAGACCGGCCTCGGGGTCGCCATCGCGACGGACGGCAATGGCCGCTACGCGAAGCTGGACCCGTACGCGGGCGCGCAGTTGGCCCTTTCGGAGGCCTACCGCAACGTGGCCACGACGGGCGCCAAGCCCCTCGCGGTCTCCGACTGCCTGAACTTCGGTTCGCCCGAGGACCCGGCGGTCATGTGGCAGTTCGCGGAGGCGATCCGTGGACTGGCCGACGCCTGCCAGCAGTTGGGCACGCCGGTGACGGGCGGCAACGTGTCGCTCTACAACCAGACGGGCGAGGTCGCCATCCACCCGACCCCGGTGGTCGCGGTGTTGGGCGTCATCGATGATGTCGCGCGGCGCACGCCGGTCGCCTTCCAGGAGGAAGGGCAGCTGCTGTACCTCCTCGGCGACACCCGTGAGGAGTTCGGCGGCTCGGCCTGGTCGCAGGTCGTCCACGACCACCTCGGCGGACTGCCCCCGAAGGTCGACCTGGAGCGGGAGCGGCTGCTGGCCGAGATCCTGATCTCCGCGTCCCGCGACGGCATGATCGACTCGGCGCACGACCTGTCCGACGGCGGTCTGATCCAGGCGGTCGTGGAGTCGGCGCTGCTCGGCGAGAAGGGCGCGCGCCTGATCGTCCCGGACGGGCTCGACGCGTTCACCTTCCTCTTCTCGGAGTCGGCGGGCCGCGCGGTCGTCGCCGTCCCGCGCTCGGAGGAACTCCGCTTCAACGACATGTGCGGCGCGCGGGGCCTGCCGGTCACGCGCATCGGTGTTGTCGACGGTGAATCGGTGGACGTTCAGGGCGAGTTCGCGCTCTCCCTGGCGGAGCTGCGCGAGGCGCACGAGGGGACGATCCCGGCGCTGCTGGCGTAGCGCACGGGTGGGGAAAGCGTCCGTGGAACGGTCACCGTGACCGCTCCACGGACGCTTTCTTCTGTCAGGCCTCCTGGTCGAAGAAGGCCAACGGGTCCTGACCGATGGCCTCGTTGGTGGCCACGGCCTCGACGGCGGCTGTGGCGCTACGCGGGAACAGTGCCTCCTCGTACGAGGTGAGCGCTCGCTCGATGTCGTCCGGGTACGCGGCGACGGCGAGGGCGAGTTCGGCGCCGTCCTGCATGGCGAGGTTGGCTCCCTCGCCGTCCGGCGGCGCGAGGTGGGCCGCGTCGCCGACCAGGGTCACTCCGGGTACCCGTTCCCAACGGTGCCCGATCGGGAGTGAGTTGAGAGGGCGCAGGACCGGATCGGTGTCGCTGTCGGTGATCAGGGCGGTGATCTCGGGGGCCCAGCCCTCGAACTCCGCGGCGATCCGCGCGGTGGCCGCGGCGGCGTCGGTGAAGTCGATGCCGTCGAACCACTCCAGCGGCCCGGCCAGCGTTACGTAGGCGTGCAGCGTTCCGCCGCTCTCCCGGTGTGCCGCGATCCACCTCTCGTTCGTGCCCTTGTCGAACACGAACAGCGATCCGCCGCCGACCGCCTTCGCGGCGGCGGGATGCCGGGTCTCGGCGTCGTACAGGTAGGTCTCGACGAAGGTCCGGCCGAAATACTCCGGGGTGGCGTCGGACAGCAGCGGCCGTACGCGGGACCAGGCGCCGTCCGCGCCGACGAGCAGACCGGTGGTGACGGTGCCGCCGTCCGCGAAGGCCACCTCGTGCCGGCCCTCGCCGAGACCGCGTACCCCGGTGACCTTGTGCCCCCAGCGCACAGTGCCGGCCGGAAGCGAGTCGAGCAGGATCTGCCGCAGCTCGCCGCGCTGCACCTCGGGGCGGCTGCCCGTGCCGTCGTCGGGCTCGTCGAGCAGGACGGTGCCGTCCGGCGCGAGGACACGGGTCGCCTGCCGCCCCGGCAGGACGATGGCACGGAACTCGTCCAGCAAGCCGGCCTCCTCCAGGGCGAGTTGGCCGTTGTAGTCGTGGATGTCGAGCATGCCGCCCTGCAGCCGGGCCCCCGGTGAGGCCTCCGCCTCGTAGACCGTGGCCGGTATGCCGTGGACGTGCAGGACACGGGCGAGAGTCAGTCCGCCGAGTCCGGCGCCGATGATCGTGACATGCGTGGTCATGACGGTTCCTTGCGTGCGACAGGCCCACCGGACGGTTGTCCGGCGGGATCCCCGTCAGGTTTCAACGCGGTGCCGACAGCCCGCCGACGCATTGCCGACACCTCCGACAGACCGCCGATACGGCGCCCTCTTGGCGGAGGAGACCCGCGATTTGATGCCCGTCACGACCGCCGCCGCCATGATCAGCGCCGCGCGCAACGCCCTGATCGAGGAGCACTCCCGTCGTATCGACGCCGGCGAACCGGTCATCGCGGTCGCGGTCGAAGCCCCCGAGCGAACGGGGCGCTCCTTCGCGTCGGTGGAGCACGGACTCGGCGACCACGCGCGAGAACTGCGATGAGGCCGCCCCCGGACAACCACTAGGCTCCCCGCCATGCCCACGGCCAAGAAGCGCGCCCGTACCTATGACCCGGCGAAGACCCGTACCGCGGTGCTCGCCCAGTTCGGGAACGTACGGGAGGCGGTGGCGGGCCTCAGCCCCGAGCAACTCGCGCTGCCGACCCGGCTCGGTGAGTGGACCGTGCGGGAACTCGTCGCGCACATCGGGGCCGCGCTCTCCGCGATCGGACGCTTCCTCGACCGGCCGGAGCCCGGGGCGCCGGACGCCGTCCTGCTCGACTGGCCGTTCGCGACCTCCGCCAGCTCCGACGCCCTCGCCGACATGGCCCACCGACTCGCCGAGCGGCACCCCGACCTCGGCACCTACCTCGCCGACATCGAGCAGACCCTCACCGGGCACCTGGACGCCCACTCCGGCACCCGGCTCCTCGAAACCAACGTCGGCGCCATGCCCCTCGCCGACTACCTCGTCACCCGCACCGTAGAACTCGTCGTCCACACCGACGACCTCAACGCCGCCGTCCCCAGCCTCGGCATCCCCTACGACCGACAGGCCCTCGCCGCCTGCACCCGGCTGCTGGCCGACGCGCTGGCCGTGAAGGCGCCCGGCGGTTCGACGGAGGTGCGGATCCCGCCGTACGCCGTCGTGCAGTGCGTCGAAGGACCCCGGCACACCCGCGGCACCCCGCCCAACGTCGTCGAGACCGACCCCCTGACCTGGCTCCGGCTCGCGACCGGGCGGACGTCCTGGAAGGACGCCGTAGACGAGGCGAAGGTCACGGCGAGCGGGGAACGGGCGGACCTCCAGGGACTGCTCCCGATCATGTCCTGACCGGACAACGACCCGATTGCGGTGCGCCAAGATGTGCGACGGCTCACCTCATACGGGGGCCGGCGCGGCCGTCCCGGCGCCACTGCCGGCGTTTCCGCTGGTGAGAGCGGTGTCGAGACCGAGTGATCCATTACAGCCGGGTAACCCGAATTCGGACCGGTGGTCGATCTCGCCTACACTCGGTGCTGTGCCACGTGGTGACGGTCGACTCAGTCATGATCTGCTCCCCGGCGAGAAAGGACCCCAGGACGCTTGTGGCGTCTTCGGAGTCTGGGCTCCCGGTGAAGAGGTCGCCAAGCTCACTTACTTCGGGCTCTACGCCCTCCAGCATCGAGGCCAGGAATCCGCGGGAATCGCGGTCAGCAACGGCTCCCAGATCCTCGTCTTCAAGGACATGGGCCTCGTTTCGCAGGTCTTCGACGAGACCTCGCTCGGTTCGCTCCAGGGTCATATCGCGGTCGGTCACGCCCGCTACTCGACCACCGGTGCCTCCACCTGGGAGAACGCCCAGCCGACGTTCCGCGCCACCGCGCACGGTTCGATCGCGCTCGGCCACAACGGCAACCTGGTCAACACCGCCCAGCTCGCGGAGATGGTCGCCGACCTCCCCAAGAAGGAGGGCGGCCGCACCCCGCGCGTGGCCGCGACCAACGACACCGACCTCCTCACGGCCCTGCTCGCCGCCCAGGAGGACCCGGACGGCAAGCCGCTGACCATCGAGGAGGCCGCCCACACGGTCCTCCCGCAGGTCCAGGGCGCCTTCTCGCTCGTCTTCATGGACGAGCACACCCTCTACGCGGCCCGCGACCCCCAGGGCATCCGCCCGCTGGTCCTCGGCCGCCTCGAGCGCGGCTGGGTCGTCGCCTCCGAGTCCGCCGCCCTCGACATCTGCGGCGCCGCCTACGTCCGCGAGCTCGAGCCGGGCGAGTTCGTCGCCATCGACGAGAACGGCCTGCGCACCTCCCGATTCGCGGAAGCGAAGCCCAAGGGCTGTGTCTTCGAGTACGTCTATCTGGCCCGCCCCGACACCGACATCGCCGGGCGGAACGTGTACCTCTCCCGCGTGGAGATGGGCCGGAAACTCGCCAAAGAAGCTCCCGTCGAGGCCGATCTGGTCATAGCGACTCCGGAGTCCGGCACCCCGGCCGCCATCGGCTACGCGGAGGCCTCGGGCATCCCGTTCGGCGCCGGCCTGGTGAAGAACGCCTATGTCGGCCGTACGTTCATCCAGCCCTCGCAGACCATCCGGCAGCTCGGCATCCGCCTGAAGCTGAACCCGCTGAAGGAAGTCATCAAGGGCAAGCGCCTGGTCGTCGTCGACGACTCGATCGTGCGCGGCAACACCCAGCGGGCGCTGGTGCGCATGCTCCGCGAGGCCGGGGCCGCCGAGGTCCACATCCGGATCTCCTCGCCGCCCGTGAAGTGGCCCTGCTTCTTCGGTATCGACTTCGCCACCCGCGCGGAACTCATCGCCAACGGCATGACCATCGACGAGATCGGCACCTCGCTCGGCGCCGACTCCCTGTCGTACATCTCCCTCGACGGCATGATCGAGGCGACCACCATCGCCAAGCCGAACCTCTGCCGCGCCTGCTTCGACGGCGAGTACCCGATGGACCTCCCGGACCCCGAGCTGCTCGGCAAGCAGCTCCTGGAGACCGAGCTGGCGGCCGGTCCGGCCGCCACGGCCGCGGCCGACGCGATCCGTCGCCCGTAAGCCCCGCCGCACCACTCAACGCGAAAGATCCCAGGCAATGTCTGAGACCAGTGCCAGCTACGCCAGCGCAGGCGTCGACATCGAAGCGGGCGACCGCGCCGTAGAACTCATGAAGGAGTGGGTGAAGAAGACCCAGCGCCCCGAGGTCCTCGGCGGCCTCGGCGGCTTCGCCGGGCTCTTCGACGCCTCCGCCCTCAAGCGGTTCGAGCGCCCCCTGCTCGCCTCCGCCACGGACGGCGTCGGCACGAAGGTCGACATCGCCCGCCGCCTCGGCGTCTACGACACGATCGGCCACGACCTGGTCGCGATGGTCATGGACGACATCGTGGTGTGCGGCGCGGAGCCGCTCTTCATGACCGACTACATCTGTGTCGGCAAGGTGCACCCCGAGCGTGTCGCGGCCATCGTCAAGGGCATCGCCGAGGGCTGTGTGCTGGCCGGCTGCGCCCTGGTCGGCGGCGAGACCGCCGAACACCCCGGTCTGCTCGGCCCGGACGACTTCGACGTCGCCGGCGCCGGTACGGGCGTCGTGGAGGCCGACCGGCTGCTCGGCGCGGATCGCATCCGCACGGGTGACGCGGTCATCGCCATGGCGGCTTCCGGACTTCACTCGAACGGGTACTCGCTCGTCCGGCACGTGCTGCTCGACCAGGCCGGCCTGGACCTGGAGGCGCGCGTCGACGAACTCGGCCGCACGCTCGGCGAGGAACTCCTCGTGCCCACGAAGATCTACTCGCTGGACTGCCTCGCGCTGACCCGCACGACCGACGTCCACGCCTTCTCGCACGTCACCGGCGGCGGACTCGCCGCGAACCTCGCCCGGGTGATCCCGGACGGCCTGCACGCCATCGTGGACCGCTCCACCTGGACCCCGGCGCCGATCTTCGACCTCGTCGGGAAGACCGGCCGGGTCGAGCGCCTGGAGCTGGAGAAGACCCTGAACATGGGCGTCGGCATGATCGCGATCGTGCCCGAGGAGTCGGCGGACGTGGCCCTGGAGACCCTGGCCGACCGCGGGGTCGAGGCATGGGTCGCCGGCGAGATCACCGAGCGCGGCGACCACACCACCGGTGCGGAAATGGTCGGCGACTACTCGGTCTGATCAACGGCAGCACAAAACCCGGTCCGGCGGTGTTGCCCCGGACCGGGTGAGGTGCAGTTGTTCCGGATATGCGGAAACTGCGACGGACGCTGTTGCGTCAAGCTCCGCGACGTTGAGACTGGGGACCGGACTCGTCGTCCTCGTCCTCGTCGTCGTCGTTATAGAGATCCGCGTACTGAGCGTACGGGTCGTCTTCTTCCTCGTCGTCGTCCTCGAACGGCTCGCCATTCGGCGGCTGGCTCGAAGTCGAAGCGCCCAGCTCATTGGCCAGACGCGAGAGGTCAGTCCCGCCGCTGCTGTACTTCAGCTGGCGGGCGACCTTCGTCTGCTTGGCCTTTGCCCGGCCGCGCCCCATGGCTCGACCCCCTCGGATACGAGGCTCGGTGGCCTCAGAGTCTTGACACGCGTTCATGATCTGGAACGGACTCTCCGTGGAGAGACCGGTCCGTAGGGCTTCCACGGTACCTGAGCCCGCGCCCATACGGTACGTCGCCCGCAGCACGTGCCGGGCCACAGGACCCGCGAGGTGCCCTGTCCTCGCTGGTCAACCGCGATTTTAACCACTTCTTGGCAGGCGACCCGCCGACGAACGTGAGAGTTCTCTCTAAGTCGTCGCCGGCGGGTACCGCTCACCTGTTCCGCGCAGCCGCCTCGTGCATCCGCTGCTCGGCGATCCGGTCGGCCGCCGCGGCCGGCGGAATACCGTCGTCCTTCGCACGTGCGAATATGGCCAGCGTGGTGTCGAAGATCTTCCCGGCCTTCGCCCTGCACCGCTCGAAGTCGAACCCGTGCAGCTCGTCGGCGACCTGGATCACCCCGCCGGCGTTCACCACGTAGTCCGGCGCGTAGAGGATCCCGCGGTCGGCGAGGTCCTTCTCCACACCCGGGTGCTCCAGCTGGTTGTTGGCCGCGCCGCACACCACCCTGGCGGTCAGCACCGGCACGGTCTCGTCGTTCAGGGCACCGCCGAGCGCGCAGGGGGCGTAGACGTCGAGCCCCTCGACCCGGATCAGCGCCTCCGTGTCCGCGACGGCCCGCACACCGGTCGGGTGCTTGTCGAGGATCCGCCGTACGGACTCCTCGCGCACATCGGTGATGACGACCTCGGCGCCCTCGTCCCGCAGGTGCTCCACCAGGTGGTGCCCGACCTTGCCGACGCCCGCGACGCCGACCGTACGGCCGCGCAGCGACGGATCGCCCCACAGGTGCTGGGCGCTGGCCCGCATGCCCTGGAAGACGCCGAAGGCGGTCAGCACGGAGGAGTCGCCCGCGCCGCCGTTCTCCGGGGAGCGTCCGGTGGTCCAGCGGCACTCGCGCGCCACGACGTCCATGTCGGCGACATACGTGCCGACATCGCACGCGGTGACGTAGCGCCCGCCCAGCGAGGCCACGAACCGGCCGTAGGCGAGCAGGAGTTCCTCGGTCTTGTCGCGCTCCGGGTCGCCGATGATCACGGCCTTCCCGCCGCCGTGGTCCAGGCCGGCCATGGCGTTCTTGTACGACATCCCGCGGGCGAGGTTGAGCGCGTCGGCGACGGCGTCGGCCTCGCTCGCGTAGGGGTAGAAGCGCGTGCCGCCCAGCGCGGGGCCCAGCGCGGTGTTGTGGATGGCGATGACGGCCTTGAGGCCGCTGGCCCGGTCCTGGCAGAGCACGACTTGCTCATGACCGCCCTGGTCCGAGTGGAACAGGATGTGCAGGACGCCGTTGTCTACGTCGGTCACTGTGGTGACTCCTGGGTGAGTGGCGGCGGTTGGAGACAGGCCCCCGTAGGGGTGGCGGGTGCCGTGGAACGAGCGTAGGGCCTGCGTGTGGCCGCCATCGGTGCAGTGTTCAGGATCACCTACCGAAGGGGGGTGGCCGTGCGACGATTTGCATAGTTTTCCCGCCCGTTCGTGAGCGGGTTCCGAAGGTTTTCCTGACGGTCGGCGGGGGAGGGAGCAGGCGTGCCCAAGAAGGTGTCCTCGGTGACCGTCCCGTACGCGACCTATCTGCGGGTCTACGAACCGCTGGCCGCTTTCCCGGAGCCGGAGCGCGGCCACTGGGCGCGCTACGCCCGCCGGCCCGACCGTCCGTCGTACCAGGACGAACTGCGCCGGGCGCTGGCCGACTTGCTGCCCATCCCGCCGGTCGCGGTGCCGGTGCACGAGAGCGCCGACGCCTTCGTGGTGGAGGTCGACGGCGTGGTCTGCGTCTGCCCCTGGCGCACCCGGCTGCGCGGCTGGCAGGCCCTGGGAGACCTCGCGGAGGAACTTCCGCCGTCGGTCCTGGACGCCGTACTGCCGCCGCTCGTACGGCACCAGGCCACCCAGGACTACGAGCGCTGGCTGGCCCGCAACCCGGACGCCCGGCCGTGGATCCGGACGGCGACCTGGCAGGTGCCGCTGAACTGGTTCGTGCTCGTCGGGGACGAGGAGCGCCGCTACGACAAGGCCTCCGGGGACGATCCGCCGATGCTGCGCTACCGGACGCCGATGGTGCAGGCACGGCGGCGCACGGCGCGGGCGCTGCGGACCCTGAAGGACGCGATCGACGACGGGCCGCTGATCGACGGTCTGGTGGACGTGGGGCGCTGGCTGGAGGAGTTCCATCCGCGTTCGCTGGTGGAGCTGGACTACGGCGGGCTCGTGCACGTCCTGCCGGCCGGCGAGCTGGAGGACGACCACTCGGCGGCGGACGTGGCCGCGGGCATCGAGGCGCTGCGGACCGGGGACGGGGCGGCGGCGGGCGAGGCGTACGGGCGGCTCGTGGAGCGGTGGCGGTCGGTCAGGGACCGGCGGTCGGCCAACTGACGCTGCGGTCGACTGAGGCAGCGGCCGACGAGACTGACACCTTCGAACAAGTGCGCATAGGATTCTTACGGTTCGTCAACACGGGACGTAGGTCCCGATCCGGACGATTGATGTCAAGGGTGACGGATCGCACGTGCAGATCCCTTGCGCCCCTTGCCCGCCCTCATGCCAAAATAGGACAAGGAGTCCGGGGAGGACTCTGTCCGTCCCGTTGTGGGCGGAATCTCGGCATTGCGTGCTTTGGGGGGTCTCGATGACTCCTGATCATCCTGTGACTGATCGTCACAGTGGTGTGACTGTCCGTTATGGCATGGTCCATCGGCTTCCGTCGCTGATGGACACCTGGGATGGCAATTCCGTCGGTTTGGCCGTAGCGGTTGGACAGATGGTGTAGTTGTAGTGCCGAGGACATGCCGTTCGTCCTATAACCGACTCGACCCGCACACGCCATTTCGGGCAACGCGGGTCAAGGTGCAGAATTTAGAGGAAAGAACCGAGAAGGTTCGGTTCTCCCGAGGAGGCCGCTCATGACCGCTCGCACCCCTGATGCCGAGCCGCTGCTGACCCCGGCTGAGGTCGCCACGATGTTCCGTGTGGACCCCAAGACGGTCACACGGTGGGCGAAGGCCGGCAAGCTCACTTCGATTCGCACGCTCGGCGGACACCGCCGTTACCGCGAGGCGGAGGTCCGTGCACTGCTCGCGGGCATTCCGCAGCAGCGCAGCGAAGCCTGACCAACTGAATAAGGGCGAAACGGCTGGTCCCCCAACCGGTCAAGCGCCCGAACAGCACAGCTCCAAGCGACGCGGGTTCTGCCCCAACAGGGCCCACGCCCAACGCTCTTAGACATGTGAACACAGGGTGCGTCGTAGATCGCGCTGGACTCCGCCGGGTCCAGCGCGATCTTTTTTGTGCCTGGTCGTGGCTCCGTGCGCGCCTCACGAGGGGTCCTGTGAGGGACCTTGTCGGAGTCTGGGGAGGGCTGTCGGATCTCCTGTGGACCATCGCTCACAGAGGTGCAATTGCACATATTAAATTGACCAGTTGTAGGCGAGTCTTAAGTTCCACCGTTTCAAAAACTTATGCGGTGACACCCGTCACATGCCGGATGGCTTGTTGCCTACGGTCTATGTGCGCTAGGGGAGTTGGTCCGGTGGATCGTCCTGGGGCTCCGGTGACGGAGGTGAATCCAGGGTCAGCCGCAGCAGCCGGTGACAGATCGGACAGTGCCGGGTCACATGGCGGTAGGAACTGGCGGCCGACAGATGCGCACGGAGCAGAGCCCGCGTCTCACGCCTGACCGAAGCCGCCATACGCCCCCTCCAGTGGCCCTGCGGGAACGGGGCCTGGTTTCTGGGTACCTGGCGCCGGCGGCGGCGTCAAGGGGACCGTCTGCACCGGGCGCCGTCCCTGGGGGCTCTGCCCCCAGACCCCCATCGGCCCTGAAGGGGCCTCGTCCTCAAACGCCGGACGGGCTGAGTAGTGCCGGCCGGTGTCGACAGGCCGCCGCGCGTGCACGAAAAAACCCACCCCCCGAAGGAAGTGGGTCTCGTTCACTGCGGTCCTGACGGGATTTGCTGTACCCGATTGCGGCTGCGCCGCGGGCGCGGCCTCCGCCTTGGCAGGCTGGCGAGCAGGGTTGTTGCCGTGCGGGCACGAGTGAGGCCCGCGTCTCCGGAGAGTTGCGGGCCCTGGTCGTTCACTGCGGTCCTGACGGGATTTGAACCCGCGGCCTCCACCTTGACAGGGTGGCGAGCACTCCAAGCTGCTCCACAGGACCTGGTTTCGCGGCACTTGATGGTGCGTTGTGCTGCGAGACGAGACTGTACAGGAGGGTGGCCCGCCTGGTCGAACTCACCCTGTGTGCAGGTGCTGTTACGGCGCGGCGGCGTCGATCGCCTTCACGATCCGCTTGTCGGAGACCGGGTACGCCGTGCCCAGCGCGTGGGCGAAATAGCTCACCCGGAGCTCCTCGATCATCCAGCGGATGTCACGGACGGAGGAGGGGACCGGGCGGCCCTGCGGGAGTTGTTCCAGGAGCCAGGCGTACTCGTCCTGCATCTCGTGGACCTTCTCCATGCGTGTGGTGTCCCGCTGGACGCCTGTGGGCATCTGCTGGAGACGGCGGTCCGCGGCCACCAAGTAGCGCATCAGGTCGGGCAGGCGACGTATCCCGGCCGCCGTGACGAACCCGGGCTTCACGAGGGCGTCCAACTGCGCCCGTACGTCCGCGAGGTTCGGGAGGAGGGCCGGGCTGTTCGCCGACTTCAGGCGGCGCTCACAGGCCTGCCAGGCGGCCAGCACCTGTTGGACCTGCCCCACCGCCCGCACCGTCGTGTCGACGATCTCCGACCGCACCCGCTCGTACAGCTTCCGGTACGACTCCTCGTCCCACGCCGGTCCGCCGAAGTCGCCGATGAGCTTGTCGGCCGCCGCCAGCGCGCAGTCGTCGAACAGCGCCTGGATCGAACCGTGCGGATTCGCGGACAGCGCGAGCTTCTGTGCGTTGGTGAGCTTTTCGGAAGCGAACTTCGCGGGATTGACCGGGATGTTGCGGACGATCAGCCGCCGCGTGCCCTTCCACATCGCCTCCGCCTGCTCCGCCTCCGTGTCGAAGAGCCGTACGGAGACCGTGTCGCCGTCGTCGACCAGAGCTGGATACGCCTTCACCGGCTGGCCTGCCCGGCGGGTCTCGAAGACGCGGGTGAGCGTGCCGATCGACCAGTCGGTCAGCCCCTTCCGCTCCAGGGACTCCCCGCCCTCTCGCTCCGCCGTCGCCGCGGCCGCCTGCGAGATCGCCTGCCGTGCCTTCGGCTTCAGCCGGAGCTTCAGCGCCTCCAGGTCCTTGTCCTCGGCCAGCTTCCGGCGCCGCTCGTCGACGATCCGGAAGGTGATGAGGAGATGGTCCGGGACCTTCGACCAGTCGAAGTCGTCGGCCGTGAAGGGGACCCCGACCATGCGCTTCAACTCGCGGGCCATGGTGGTGGTGAGGGGTTCCTGGAGGGACTGTGTCTGATTGCGCCCCTCCGGGGACGACGCCGTGGCCAGGAAGCGTTGTGCGAAGTTCGGCGCCGGCACGTAGTTGCGGCGGATCGGCTTCGGGAGGGAGCGGATCAGCTCCGTCACGACCTCCTCCCGCAGACCCGGGATCTGCCAGTCGAAGCCCTCGTCCGTGACCTGGTTGAGGACGTGCAGCGGGATGTGGACGGTGACACCGTCCGCGTCCGCGCCCGGCTCGAACTGGTACGTCACCCGGAACTTGAGCGGCCCCTGCCGCCACGAGTCCGGATAGTCGTCCTTGCTGATGTCGCCCGCACGCTCGTTGATGAGCATCGAGCGCTCGAAGTCGAGGAGTTCGGGCTCCTCATGGCGCTTGTGCTTCCACCAGGAGTCGAAGTGGGCGCCGGACACGACGTGTTCGGGCACCCGCTGGTCGTAGAAGTCGTAGAGCGTCTCGTCGTCGACCAGGATGTCCCGGCGCCGGGCGCGATGCTCCAACTCCTCGACCTCGGTGAGGAGTTTGCGGTTGTCGGCGAAGAACTTGTGGTGCGTGCGCCAGTCGCCCTCGACCAGTGCGTTGCGGATGAAGAGTTCGCGACTCGCCTCCGGGTCGATGCGGCCGTAGTTCACCTTGCGCTGGGCGATGATCGGGACGCCGTAGAGCGTGACCTTCTCGAAGGCCATCACGGCCGCCTGGTCCTTCTCCCAATGCGGTTCGCTGTACGTCCGCTTGAGGAGATGGCCTGCGAGCGGCTCGACCCACTCGGGCTCGATCTTGGCGTTGACGCGGGCCCAGAGGCGCGAAGTCTCCACCAGTTCCGCCGACATGACGAAACGGGGGGTCTTCTTGAAGAGTGCCGAACCCGGGAAGATCGCGAACTTGGCGCTGCGGGCGCCCAGATACTCGTTCTTCGCGCCCTCCTTCACGTCCTTCATGCCGATGTGGGAGAGCAGGCCCGCGAGGAGGGAGACGTGGACGCTCTGCTCGGCCGCGTCCTCCTCGTTGAAGTGGATGCCCATCTGCTTGGCCACCGTGCGGAGTTGGCTGTAGATGTCCTGCCACTCGCGGATGCGGAGGAAGTTCAGGTACTCCTGCTTGCACATGCGGCGGAAGGCCGACGAACCGCGCTCCTTCTGCTGCTCGCGGATGTACCGCCACATGTTGAGGAAGGCCAGGAAGTCGCTCGTCTCGTCCCGGAAACGGGCGTGCTGCTGGTCGGCCTGCGTCTGCTTGTCGGCGGGGCGCTCGCGCGGGTCCTGGATGGAGAGCGCGGCGGCGATCACCATGACCTCGCGGACACAGCCGTTCTTGTCGGCCTCCAGGACCATGCGGGCGAGCCGGGGGTCCACGGGCAGTTGGGCGAGCTTGCGGCCCGTCTGCGTCAGCCGCTTCCGCGGGTCCTTCTCGCCCGGGTCCAACGCGCCCAGTTCCTGGAGGAGTTGGACACCGTCGCGGATGTTGCGGTGGTCCGGCGGGTCGATGAACGGGAACTTCTCGATCTCGCCGAGACCTGCCGCGGTCATCTGGAGGATGACGGAGGCGAGGTTCGTACGGAGGATCTCGGCATCCGTGAACTCCGGGCGGGCGAGGAAGTCGTCCTCGGAGTAGAGCCGGATGCAGATGCCGTCCGACGTACGGCCGCAACGACCCTTGCGCTGATTGGCACTTGCCTGGCTGACCGCCTCGATGGGCAGCCGCTGCACCTTCGTACGGTGGCTGTAGCGGCTGATGCGGGCGAAGCCCGGGTCGATCACGTATTTGATGCCGGGGACGGTGAGGGAGGTCTCGGCGACGTTCGTCGCCAGAACGATCCTTCGGCCCGTGTGCTGCTGGAACACGCGATGCTGCTCGGCGTGCGAGAGCCGGGCGTAGAGGGGCAGGACCTCCGTGAACCGGTAGTTCTTCTTCACCAGCGCGTCGGCGGTGTCGCGGATCTCCCTCTCCCCGGAGAGGAAGACGAGGATGTCGCCCTTGCCCTCGCCCTGGAGTTCCTCCACGGCGTCGCAGATCGCGGTGATCTGGTCGCGGTCGGAGTCCTCGGAGTCGTCTTCGAGGAGCGGGCGGTAGCGGACCTCCACCGGATACGTCCGCCCGCTCACCTCGATGATCGGGGCCTCGCCGAAGTGCCGAGAGAAACGCTCCGGGTCGATCGTCGCCGAGGTGATGACGACCTTCAAGTCCGGGCGCTTGGGCAGCAGTTGGGCCAGATAGCCGAGCAGGAAGTCGATGTTGAGGGACCGCTCGTGGGCCTCGTCGATGATGATCGTGTCGTAGGCGCGCAGTTCGCGGTCGGTCTGGATCTCGGCGAGCAGGATGCCGTCCGTCATCAGCTTGATGAAGGTCGACTCCTGGTTCACCTGGTCGGTGAAACGGACCTTCCAGCCGACGGCCTCGCCGAGCGGGGTGTCCATCTCCTCGGCGACACGCTCCGCCACGGTCCGGGCGGCGATACGGCGGGGCTGGGTGTGCCCGATCATGCCGCGGACGCCGCGACCGAGTTCGAGACAGATCTTCGGGATCTGGGTCGTCTTCCCGGAACCGGTCTCGCCGGCCACGATCACCACCTGGTGATCACGGATGGCTGCCGCGATGTCGGCCTTCTTCTGGCTGACCGGCAACTGCTCGGGATACGAGATCGCGGGGATACGACGGCGCCGCTCGGCCATCCGCTCCTCGCCACGGGCCACCTCCGCCTCGATCTCGGCGAGCACGGCGGCACGGGCCTCCGGCTTACGGATCCTGCGCGCGCCTTCGAGCCTGCGCCCGAGCCGGTGCGCGTCGCGCAGGGTCAGCTCGGTCAGGCGGGGGGCGAGATCGCCGAGGGCGGGGGTGCCGGGGCCGGCAGTACCGGAAGCGGACGAGCCGGGCGCGGGGGCGGGGTGCGTAGACATACGCCGTCCAGGATCTCACCTTGGCGAAATTCCTGGCGAATGAATTGGCGGGGGCGGGCGCCGCTCTACTGCCGGCCCGTGTTCGATCCCACGCCGGCGTTCTTGTTGGACATCGACTGCGCGGTGTTCGACACGGCCTTGATCCCCAGATACGCCGTGGTCAGGCTCGCCATCGCGGTGAACGCCGAACTCAGCACACCCACGATCACCGCCCGGTCACCGTCCAGCTGCCACACCCCGAAGATCGCCACCGCGGTGATCGCTGCATTGCTGCCGACCACCGCGAGCAGTCCGTACCGCGCGCGTGTCTTCTCGAGGTCCGTGTCCTGGCCCATCGCGCCCCACCCTGTGTCGTCCGGTCACGACGAAAGCCCCGTCCCGATGGGACAGGGCTTTCGATCCGGTGGCTGGGGCCGGGGTCGAACCGGCGACCTATCGCTTTTCAGGCGATCGCTCGTACCAACTGAGCTACCCAGCCACGAGGCTTCCGGGGAAACCTCAGCGGTCCTGACGGGATTTGAACCCGCGGCCTCCACCTTGACAGGGTGGCGAGCACTCCAAACTGCTCCACAGGACCCAGCTGTTGCGCGCGGACTGGCTGAGCCAGTGTCGCACACGGTGTTGCGTGCCCCCAACGGGATTCGAACCCGTGCTACCGCCTTGAAAGGGCGGCGTCCTAGGCCGCTAGACGATGAGGGCTATCGGCCCGCCTGGGCGCTTCTCAGCGCGTCGGGGACGTGAGAAGCATATGGGATGGCGGGAGGTATCGCCAAAACGGTTTACGGGGTCCCCGATGGAGCCTCCGACGGTGCCCTGGACGGCGCCTCCGACGCCGGACTCGGAGAGGGGCTCGGGGACGGACTCGGCGACTGGGGTGCGCCCGGCAGGTTCTCCTTCGGGAGGTGGCGGCTGACCTCGGCCGTCGTCAGGCCCAGGCCGCCGAGTTTGATCTCGTCCCAGGCCTGGAGGCGGTGGGTGTCGCGGTCGATGTAGAGGATCGACGCCTCGATGGGGTCGGGGTACTTGCCCTCCACCGCGCGCAGGCCGCTGCCGCCGGTCGAGCCCTCGATGCGGAGGCGGGTGCCGTGCTTCATGACCTCGGTGCCCTCGTGGTGGAGGTGACCGGCCAGGACGAGCGGGACCTCGCCGTCCGTCTGGCGTGCCGCCGACGGTTCGTGGATCAGGGCGATGTCGACGGGGGTGCCGGCGGCCCGCTGGTCGCGGAGGGAGGAGGCGAGCTGGTCGCCGGCGAGTTCCTCGGCCGCGTTGCCGCCGGGGGCGACCGAGCGGTCGGGGGTGAACTGGGGGTCGCCGATGCCGGCGAAGCGTACGCCCGCGACCGTTTCCGCCCGGCCCTCGTCCAGGACGTGCACGTTCTTCATGCGCTGCAGATAGCGCTGGGTGACCAGGGAGTCGTGGTTGCCCCTGACCCAGACGTAGGGGACACCGAGGTCGGCGATGGGATCCAGGAAGCCGTTCTCGGCGGCCGTGCCGTGGTCCATGGTGTCGCCGGTGTCGACGATGACGTTCACCTCGTACTGCTGCACCAGCGACGCGATGATCTTCCAGCTCGCGGGGTTGAGGTGGATGTCGGAGACGTGGAGGACGCGGATGGTGGTGGGGTCCGGCTGGTAGGCGGGGAGGGTGGAGGTGACGTCGTAGAGCTTGGTCACGTTGGTCACCAGGCGGGCCAACTCCTGCTGGTAGACGTCGAATTCGGTGACGATGCTGCGGGCGTTGCCGACCACGGAGGGGGCGGAGGAGAGCAGCCCGGAGAACTTGGGTTCCAGGATGGACTTGGGGTTCCAGGTCGCGTAGGCGGTCGCTCCGGACGCGGCGAGGAGGGTGAGGGCGAGGCCGCCGGCGGTGAGGGCGCGGCGGGGGCGGCGGTAGACGGCGAGGCCGAGGGTGGTGGCACCGAGGACGACAGCGGTGCAGGAGCGTACGGCGAGGTCGAGGGTGCCGTGTTCGACGTCGTGGGCGACTTCGTCCTGGAGGCCGGAGATGCGCTCGGGGTGGTCGACGAGGGCTTCGGAGCGTTCGGGGTCGAGCTGGTCGACGTTGACGTCGAGGCGGACGGGGGCGTGGTGGCTGTCGAGGGAGAGGGCGCCGAGCGGGGAGATGTTGATCTTGGTGCCGCCGGTGAGGGAGGGGCGCAGGGTCATGGTGGTGTTCATGGGGCCGACCTGGGCGCGGACGTTGCCGACGACGAGCAGGCCGAGCCAGGCTCCGACGAGGACGACCGTGATGAGGCCGAGGGCGCGGGGCCAGGGGTGGGGCTGGGGGACGAGTTCGAGGGTGGGGCGGGGGCGGCGGGCGCGGTAGCGGTGGGTCAGGGCGCGCCGGGCCCGGCGGAGGCGGTTCAGGGCTGCGACGGGGACGCTGGCCATTGGTCCCGTATGCCCAGGAGTGGGGCCGTGTATGCGGGGCGGGGCGCGGGTTGGGGTCTGTCCGGCGGATCCTGTCGCAGACGCGGGGTGTGGCACGCGCTCCCCCACTGCCTCAAAGGCGTGCGGGGGACCCCCAGCCGCGTTGTCGTCACTCTCCCCCGGTCTCGGCTTCGCTCGACCGGGAGGGGCCCCCATCGCTCCGCGTCGCCTCCCTCCTCCGCCGGGCAGGCCCTAGCTGTATTGACCCGCAGCGTTGTTGACACGGCTGATCGGTGGCTGGCCGCCGAGTGCGGTGTGGCAGCGATGGTGGTTGTAGGTGTGCAGGAAGTCTGCCA